>Ga0208758_100038_pt1 | contig 136660 bp, 154 predicted proteins | sample LakWasM116_HOW13_2_FD_183930 | JGI IMG/M metagenome (GOLD analysis project Ga0208758, IMG submission 183930) | Freshwater sediment methanotrophic microbial communities from Lake Washington under simulated oxygen tension - Sediment Metagenome... | ecosystem: Environmental > Aquatic > Freshwater...
TGTGAGTTGTGTTGCCGGCAAATACCTATAAGACACTAAAAAAATCCAGAGATTTCTTAGCCCATGTCGCCTGTCCCTCCAGTCCCTTGAGTCATCGTCAAGGCAGGACATACCCAGTAATCGTTCTCCCGCTACCATCAGACGTACGTTCAACCTGACGTTCAGTTGAGGCACGGGGTATTGGAATACTAGAAGTACGGGTACAGCTAGGACTGAGAAAAATAGGATCGTTCTAGTCCGGGTAGGTATTGCATTTAATTGGTCGTGATGACCGATGAGATAAGGCGATTGCCTCAGATTTACTGCTTGGGTGTCGCTATATGACTAGCGAACGTCTAAACCATGTCATGAAACGCACGCGCATTGTGTGCTGAAGCAAGACTTGATAAGACTTTTTGATAATTTTATATGCTTGTTGGCAGTGTGCTCTGCATGCATGTACCGGAAAGTACATTCGGTACGGATTGAATAATACAGCTTAATAATTTCCAATGTCAAGCTTAGACTTTTGGAATGCTACATTGAATCTATCTAAAATCCTTACAAGACCCGCGTCTTTACTTATAGGTGCTTTTCCTCTCTAACTAAATACTTGCTAAATTTAGCTGAAATCACTTGTTTTTTCTCTTTAGTTAGAGGATATTATGCATATAGATTAGTAAGTTAGTTAATCTAACCGTCGTCTAAAGGACGCCGAAAGGACGCCTTTTGGACACAGCCTAATACAGCAACTTCATACGTTACTGCCTAGTGTCTTTTGGTGTCCTAATGGACGCCTTTCGGACACTATTTAATCTCCCATACGCTTCTCAGTAATTTGTACTTTAATAAGCTAGTCCGAAAGGACGCCGAACGGACTTCAAAAGACTAGCAATAAATACACCCCCTAAAACCGTGTGATATTTGGCCATTCGATTTATCGATAAACACTACAATTCTTGGGTATTTAATCACCAAGGAACCTGTATGAATCACGATAAAATTGTTAGAGCGTTAGATGTTGGCTACGGAAACGTTAAATTTGTGCGCTCACATAAATCTCTTGAAGCTAAAGTTATATGCGATATGTTCCCTTCTCGCTCCCCAGCTGCTTCTGAAAGCACAATCGGTGAAGGAACATTAAAAAAACGCGATACCGTTGTAGTGAATGTGAACGGGACCAACTATGAAGTTGGCCATGATGTTATTCAAGCGCAAGGTGCAAATGACATTTCATCTATCCTCGATAATAAGTTTGTGCGTAGCGACGGCTATATGGCGCGCGTTCTTGGTGCCCTGCACTACATGTTTACCGATATTGAACAGGACTATATTGATCTGTTAGTTGTTGGCCTGCCTGTAAACAACATTAAGGAACATAAAGAGTTCTTAATTGGCAAACTAAAAGGCAAGCATGAGATTCCATTTGGTCGTGTTATCGAAATTAAAGAAGTGAGAGTTTTTGAACAGCCATTGGGTGCGTTCTTCAACTTCATGTATTCACCCGATGAGCCGGAGAACTTCTCTTACAATGATGTTAAGAATCAGCGTAACTTGATTATTGACCCTGGCATGTACACATTTGACTGGCTATTAGTTGATAGCATGAAAGCAAGTGACAACCGTAGTGGCGGTACAGCGCGCGCCATGTCTGATGTAATCAAGGCAATGGCTAAAGTTATTGCTAAAGAACAGAAAACAACTACAGAACAAGTATTCAAGATCATTGATGATGCGATTCGCTCTAATCGTCAACCTCGTATTTTCTCTAACGAGATTAATCTTGAAGACTATATCCAGCATGCGAAAACAGTGGTTAATGAATCTGTAGATGCATTAGCTAACTCTGTCGGCGATGGCGCCGATGTAGATAACATCATGTTGGTGGGTGGTGGTGCAAGATTTTTCCTTGAATCAATTAAGAATAAATTCCCTCGCCACAAAATTATCACCACAGATAATTCTGTCTTCGCAAATGTTATTGGTTTCCAGATGGCCGGCGAACGATACTTCCTAAGAGATCAGGTGAATGCAAGAAAAACCGTTTTAACTGCCTAGAGGTTTAGATGATGGAAACTAAGGATATCATCAGATTGAATCTTAAAATTCACCCTGATAAAGACCCGGCCTTGTATAAGTTAATGAATGCCATAGCGAAAGAATCGCGCGTTAGACGTGTACTCAATTTAGCAAGTCATGGCATTTTGGCTGAAGCTGTTGGGCTAACTAATATAGGAAAGTTGGCTGTATCGTCTCCTGCAGAGAATGACGCTTTAACAAAAAATGATTCTATGGAAGAAGTTGAAGTTACTACTGCAGCGCAAGATATTCCCACTTCAATAAAACCAGTTTCAGGCATAGTTTTAGAGGCCGGTGAAGCAGATGCATTAGGGGATATGTTCAATTAGTCTTAATTTGAGACTAAATTTGACAGGAAGTAAAAGTGTAGTAATTTGTACTCAGGTGTCCATCTTTTTGGAGAGTATCATGAAAAATTTTCAGATGATGGATTTTGCAGTAAACGATCAACGTAGTGCAGCCGCAATGTTACGCGGCAAAGGTGACGGACGCGAAAAAGTTTGGTTAGGTTTTGAGGGGAAACACGAAGCCCTAATGAATCAAGAAGAACTTCAAGCAGCATTTACAGATGCAGCCCGTTACGGTCGAGTTGGTCGTGAAGGTGTTATCAATAAAGTCAAAAAAGCTTTGCTGGTTGCCTTCGGTGTGTTGGTAATTGTTTCTTAATTACTGAACACAAATGAAAAGAGCCGATAGTTAAATATCGGCTCTTTTTTGTCTCAATTTCTTGCTAGTTTCTAACAATCACTTTATCTGTTAGCGCATAAAACCTCGCCGTTTTACCCGTAAAAGGCATCCCCATGGAATACACCTGCTAAAGCAGGTTATTCACATGTGAATGGCGAGGATGTAATCGCTAGGTTTTGAATTAAATTTGACAACCAAACATTCTATGATAACTTGAGCTTAATGAAACGCCTGCAAGCCTACAAATTTGAATTGATGCCCAATGGTGAGCAAACACGAGTCATGCGTCAGTACGCAGGTGCTTGCCGTTTTGTGTATAACAAAGCTTTGGCGTGGCAAAATGTACAGTATCAAGCCGATAATTCTTTCAAGTTCAGCTACACCAAGATTGCCAATCTGCTACCACAATGGAAATACGAGCTGCCATGGCTCAAGGATGCACCCAGCCAATCTTTGCAGCAGTCACTTAAAAACCTCGAAGCGAGCTTCATAAACTTTTTTGCCAAGCGCTCAGACTTCCCCAGATTCAAGAAGAAAGGCATGAGTGACAGTTTTAAATTCCCGCAAGGCTTCAAACTTGAACAGCACAATAATCGAATATTTCTGCCGAAGCTAGGCTGGATACGTTACCGCAACAGCCGTGAAGTATTAGGAATCGTGAAGAACATTACTGTTTCGCACAAATTCGGCAAGTGGTATGCATCGATACAGACCGAGCGAGAGGTCGAAACACCGGTGCATCCATCAGTCAGTGCAGTAGGCATTGATGTAGGCATCGCTCAATTTGCTACGCTTAGTAATGGTCAAATGGTTGACGCATTAAACAGTTTTAAACAGAAGCAACAACGACTAGCGCGCTATCAGCGCGCAATGTCCCGTAAGGTTAAATTCAGCAGTAACTGGCATAAGGCAAAGCAGCGCGTCAATAAGCTGCATACGCACATTGCCAACGCAAGACGTGACTTTTTACATAAATGCTCTACCGATATCAGCCAAAACCACGCCATGATATTCGTTGAGGATTTAAAAGTAGCGAATATGAGCAGGTCAGCATCAGGTACGCTTGAGGCTCCTGGTCGAAGTGTTAAAGCCAAGTCAGGCTTGAATCGGTCTATTCTGGATCAAGGCTGGTTTGAGTTCAAAAGGCAACTCACCTACAAGCAGCAATGGCTTGGCGGTGATGTGCTTGCAGTACCGGCACATTACACCAGCCAGCGTTGCAGTTGCTGTGGCACGGTCTCGAAGGATAATCGCACCACACAAGCGAGATTTGCCTGTGTGAGCTGCGGTTACGAGGTCAATGCCGATCTGAATGCAGCGAAGAATATATTAGCGGCAGGATATGCCGTGTTAGCGTGTGGAGAGATGGTGCAACAAGGCCGCTCGGTGAAGCACGAACCCACTGAGGAGACTACGCATGCAGTCGCGTAGCTCAGTAGGAATCCCCGGCATTCATGCCGAGGAGGATGTCAACAGTCGTTGAACTGATGCCACAGAAGCTCAGATCTGCGAATGTGAAAATTTCATATAGAAGTTTATTGGAAGCTGCATTAAAGCTTACCGCAGACACCTTAGTTGATGTAGGCACGATTAACAGTTTCTGGAACTGGTACCGCAATATCCAGTTCATGATAGGCTCGGTTAACGGTTTCCATTGCACCCATGAATCCTCATGCTGGCCATAGATATTATTCAATAGAATTTCATGGAAATGACTACTCGCACCATTAATGAATGCTGCCATCTTTATAGATGGATCGTTACTAAAATAACTTTGGCGGTGTGCTTCATTGAAGGCATTGATCCCACTCAGAAGACATTTGCTTAACAAAGGCAACTCCCCTTGCGCCGGTGCCAGGTGAGTAAAGTAATTCACCATGTTAATTGCTGCATCATGAAGTGAATGGTATTCAGAGGTTATTTGCTCGAAAGCAGCTTTCTTGCGGATCGAGGCAAGCGTACGATTGAGTAAAATCTTCTCTGTTTCATGATTTATATAGAGTCCTGATGCATCGATAATCATCCCAGCATCATCATCAAAATATGTCTTATCAGATTCGTTAACCTTATCTGCTAAAAATGATATCGGCGCTAAAGGTAACTGTTCAACAATGACCTGCACTTTATTCTCCATCCACTAGGATAGGCAGCTTGCCTTGGATTAATCGACCACCTGAGATATTGGCAATGTAGTTAAAGTTTGGTAACCGGCCAATTAAGTCTTGTGGGATTTTTTCATCTAACTTTTCACTCATGGTCTTACCTAATCGACCGTCACCAAAACTGGTCATGTCTTCAGAGTCGCCAACTGCGATGCTAGTACCTACAGAATGAACAATCGTCTTGCCAAATTCTTCAATGATGTATTTCTGTGTATCAGCATCTTTAGTACGAAGTGCAATAAGGTTATTGCAGTTGCCTAATAACATTTTTGCATTCGCTAGATTACCTAGCTTAACTGTAAAGTCCTGAAGGGTTTGTGCGAACAGCCAGCATACATAGTTAGCTCCCCTACCCTTATTAAGCACCTGTACGAAAGATTGGTTTACGATATTGCTGCCTTCATCAAGCAGTATCTCGATCTTGCTGTCGTCATCGATGCCGAAGTTGTATCTTGAACCGGCTACTGAAACTAACTCAGCCATAATCAGAGAACCTACTGCGTTACAGATGGTAGTGTCTGAAAGAGCATCTAAACCGATATAGAGCACGGCTTTCTTTTTGATGACCTTCTCAAACGTCCATATTTCCCTTGTATCTTCCTGATCAGCATGGTCAGGTGATAACAGTGGACCCAATTCGCCAGCTGTAAGCATACGCAATACAGGAATCAGACCTGCAAGCATCTTGCCAACCCACTGCTTGTCATTCTGTACAATCTCGATCAGATTCGATACATCGGCATTCTCTTGTCCATTACGCACGTAATCCTGTTTGTAATACTCGATATATCCTGCAAGCTTTTCTTCCTGTGTAGGCCTGCCGCCAGGATTCTTCATCTTCAACATAACGAAGCGTTTGGCCATTACATCCCAATCGCTGTTATGTTCTTTAAAGTATGCTTCAAATACTTGTTCAAGCAGGTCGCCTACACCAACCTGAATGTAGCGGAGAATCTTCTGCAGTGACGGCTTCTCTTTAATCATCATCATGCCGGAACAGATTGCATCCGGAATCAACCATGAATAAGCGCCAAAGCTATCGTTTGTTTCACTACCGATGACCGCACTGGTTCTGCTCGCGAACTCAGTGGTTCGGTTAAAGTTACTTAAAGCATCAAAGCGTACGCTTTTTTGTGGAAAAGCTAGGTGGAAATAAACGAAAGGAACCCCATTGGCCTTAGCTTCACGTTCCATTGTTTTAGCAATGCCGGCATCGCCTTTTGGGTCCATGATTACGCACGTTGAACCGCGCGCTACTGCCTCACAAGCGATTACTTCCAATGCCCTGGTCTTACCGCTACCAGGTGCACCAAAAATAACTGTATGGGCTTCGAATACATCAAAACTAGCCTTAATGTCAGTCTTCTTGGTTTCAAGACCGCGAATCCATGCTGAACCAATGACTTCAGGTTTTACGGTGATGTTGGAGATTTTACCCACCATCTTAGCGAACCATAATGGCGGTAGAAATGTAGATAGATTAATGCGTCTCAGGTCATATAAGCGCTGACTATGCTTCTGTTCCCAATCAAAACCGCTACCAAGCCACATAGTTTTAGGGTTTCTCTTTACGAAGCCTCTCAGTTTGTTTGATGCAAGAAAAGTAGGCCCCTCATTGAAAAGACCTAACTTCAACTCCCAGATCTCCCATGCCTGACTTGTGCGATATGCGCCCAAGCCTAAAGCGACAAAAGAAACTGTTAGTTTCATCGCAATCCCTGATGATTCAGGCGCTATTGTTAAATAGGTAGGAATTACTGTGAACCAGCCTAGTGCAGCTGCCCACTCGTAAGCCGGTCTCCATGGCTGATCAAATGTTCTAAGCATTACTGTCCTTAAATCCAAGTGCCAAAGCAATTGATTTATTAATCAAATACCCACTCACCTTCACACCTTCTTTTTCGGTTCTATAAATTACTCTATTGTTGTTTTCAGCATCTCGAACAATCCAATTGTTAGAAACCAACTCATCTAGCACCTTAATATGATGCATGCCATGACTTTCAAACTCTTCCCGGGAAATCACCAGGCCACGTGCATTCATCCATACGGGAAACTCACTCTTGCCATCATGCATATCTGATTTGATAGCATTAATAAGCCGTCTAGTATCTTCAGACACCTGCTCGATGATCTTGGGATTGATAGCCGGGGCATTAGGCTGCGTCTGAATATCTTTCTTAGGTGCCACTGCATCTGGTTTGACAACAGGCTGTACAGGTTTTGGAACTGCAGCTTGTTGTATAGGTTTTGATACAGGTGCAGCTTCTTGAGCAGGTTTTACTTGCGCTGGTTTCTGGTTTGCCTGAACTGGTTTGTTTTCAGCAACCTTTACATTCTCACCTTGAGGTTTTTGAGCATCATTTTTATCCTTGCTCTCCACTTTGTTATTGGTAGCTGCTGCAGCTACAACAGGAGGCTCTGGTTTATCAGCCACTGGTTTAACCGTGGCTACCGTAGAATTACCTTCAATTGACTCTTTCTTACTTGCTAACTCAGGCACAGGAGCAGATTGTGGCTCTGGTGTAGACATTGGTACCGGATTCAACAACGACACCTCTGAAACTTCCAATTCAGAGTTCTCGAAAATGATTGCTGCATCATTCAGTTTGATTGTTTCCATTAACCGAGGACTATGCGGCAATGTCACTTCCCAGATAGGACTGCCGCTAGTTTGCGGATCAATCATATTGGCATTCAATAACAGTTCTGCCATGGTCTCGCTTGAAGTAGGCGCACCTGATACCTTTCGCTTACTCATCACGGCAATAATTTCAGCAAAAGCTGCGCCCCAGATGATGAAGCAGCCTTCTTTCGTATTCCAGATACGAGAACCTTTGCTATTGAGCGTCCACACATTGTCTTTGTAAAGTTCGCGCATAATATCAATGACTGTATGAGATAAATGCGCCCCAACTGTGAGCTTGCCGTAATAGGATGGGTTTGCCTTGATATCCTTATCAATTAGCCAATCGCGATAGTGCCGAACAGATTCAGCAATTACATTGCCATCGCCATGACGTGATACGCTTGATATTGAGGCCAGCATCTCTGTAAAAATAGAATTATTATCTGTGCGCAGATAATTCGCACCGGCTTTTGGTATCACCATGTTTAATACATAGGCTGCATTAGTGTGCCATGCCTGCTCGGAACCTGACGGGTGATCGCGCCAATGGATGAAATAAACGTCTGTGCCAACTTCCAGCGCCCATTGATATAAAGGCATGTCAGTTGCTGGCCAAACGTCACCATTTTCAGATGTAATTGTCATTGTAGTAATTGGCAGATTCAAATCACAGCACAATCCCGCTACAAATGTCGCATATACCCATTTCGGATGCATCATGCGTCTGCGTTCAGCTGTTTCCTTGTTTGAATACACCTTGCCTTCTGCAGCCTGGACAGAATAAAAAGCCGTATCAAGTCCAAGTTTGAATAACCCACTGGTACCGATATGGTTCTCTTTATTCGTGGCAGGCAGCAGATGTACATACGCAGCATAATTCCTGATTGTAGCCATGACCACCTCTTCGAATGTCTCATTCGTCATGCTAAACGCGACATTGATCCTACGGATGGTTTCTGACTGTGAACTGATGAGCCTATCTAAATCCATGACGGCCACACCTTTATCAAAAGGCGGATAGATTGGCTTATTGTTCATATCATCAACTGCACGTTGAATTTGTTGAACTGAGGGAGCGGATTGAGGCTTAGCAACCGCAACTGGAGAGAAAAGACTTTTTATATAATTTAGCATCGTGAGATGCATTTTAGACTTGGTGCTAATTTTATCAATCAAATATAAAGGCGTTTTTGTATGCCTTTATAGATAATGGGAAATAACTCGATTAGGAATTTGTTGCCGCTATTAAGCAGCTTTGATATCGATGTAAGTTTGGTCTTTTTGTGGCATCTGCACTTCTTTTTTGTCAGTACAGAATGGGCAGGCTTTGTGAAGTTCGTACCTGTGATAGAAAAACTTTGATTTGCAGCATTCACAATCAAACAAGTCGAAGTCTGCGCGCTTGTTAGTTTCCATGATTAGGAAAAAAGCGTGATCAACATCTACGAATGTTCTTTTGTCGGCATGAGTAGCAAATGACTCAAGATATAACTGATAGGAATGTATTACTGATTCAACATGACTAATACCTAAATTTATAGCATTTCTATAAGTCTGGATTATGTAGGATACATGGCGGCGATGCGCTTTGTTGTTTATATAATCATCTAAGCTTTCAACACCTCTACCTCTTGGTGGATTTCTATTGTTTATTTCTAGGATGACCTGCTTGGCTTTCGCTTGACTTAATCCAGTCAGCGCACGGATAGTACGTGTTCTTGCATTCAACTGTGCTAGTCGAATCGCATTAATCTGCCCTACCGCTTCGTTATACGCGAGGGAAGATTTGTGTAAGTGGGATAGTTGATAATGCATCGTCTTTTAGCGATTCAATATTGTTCCATGTCTCTACTGGAATTAGCGCTGGGTAAATAAGTGACTTTGAAATGCTGCTTAACTTCCTTAGAGTATCTATGGATATTTTTGCAATTGCTTCTGCTGTGGTACGATGTAAGTTATAGCAGATGCAAGCGCGATTCATATCACGATGGCAGGCTGCATGAACATTCAGAAGAATCTGCTCATTAAGTTTTGTGATTTCTGGACAAGTCATATATATTATTTTTATTCCGTGAACTTAAAGTTAATGCGTGAACCTCAAGTTAATGACCAACAAAATATCACTAACTAAAACTTTTGTCAAACGATTAGACCTCGTTATGACAAGCAGATCTATTTCTTCTGACATACAAGTGCGGGCAAGGATTCTAAGCGAACTTTGCGGATTAACCATACAGGCAACACGGAAATGGCTTTTGGAAAAAGGCATGCCTGAGATTGAGCATCTAATGAAGATCGCCGCACACTTCTCAGTAACTACAAGTTACTTAATTGGCGAAACAGCCATAAAAAGAGCGGCCGAAGGTGACAAAAACACGATCCTGAAAACCATCTCCAAAAAAGATAGCATTACTATAGATATAGATAAGAATATGTTTTCTGGGGAATTGAAAGCTGGTGATACAGCTATCTGCAACCCAACCAAGAAGATCACAGAAGAAAGTGCAATCTTTTTACTTCAAAGTCCAGAAAAGCGCTATTTCAGACAGCTCTCGCTTAACGACAATAACCTTGTCATTGAATATGATGAAAATGGTGAGCACAAGCGCGATGTTTATAAGGACCAGCAAATGATTGAACTGTTCCTTACGCTGGTAGTAGGTCGGGTTGAAGGTATTATCAGGAAGTTCGATTAATGAATTGCATCCTCTACTACATAACCACAGTGTTTTACTTCCCAGTACATCCTATTACCTAGCAATAATAATTCACCGATAAATCTAATAATGGAACATTAACTATGACAAAAAAAACTATAGTGATTGTTGATGACCAATATGCAACAAGACTAATACTCTCAGAATTAGTAAGCAAAATTGATATTGGTATACCTGTAGTAGCAGAAGCATTCCAATCTGTTCAGGATGCCTATCAATGGCTGGAGTCTAACAATGCGGACCTATTCATCTTAGATTATATGATGGATGGCGTGTCAGGCCATGAAATGCTCAAAACCATAAAGAACCACGTCCGATTTTCGAAAACACCAGTTATTGCCATGAGTGCGGACAATGATAAATCTGTGAAGTATCAGTTCCTAGAAGACGGGGCTGCTGACTTTTTCGTTAAACCTTTTGATTATCATGAGTGCATGCTCAAGTGTAGAAATCTACTATCCGCTGAGTATGACCATAGGTTTTAGTAGTTATAGAAAAGCCCTATATACAGGGCTTTAGTTAATTGATTATATTTATGCAGGTTACAATATACATCGGATAAATAATCAATACTTCCATGGAGTTAAATTTTTACTCGTGAATGTCTCACATCCTGAATAAGAGCATCCTCCTGTCGTTGTAGTTGTGACTTCAAGCCCATCTAGTGTAGGCCTGTAAGTGCTACTGCCATTAGTGCATGACCCTGTAGAAACAGAAGGAGTACATATGGCAGCGTCACCAAAAAAAGGGCTTTTTCTTCTGATTAATCCTGCAGATGTAATATAGTAATAGAATTCTGCGGGGCTGCCTGACGTAATTGTAGTGGAGTTAGAGAAAATGCTTAATACATCGTCAACTATCAATTTTCCAGCTACGCCGCTCGCCTTCTTCCAAACTCCTAATTGGCAGCTAAGTAACAAACCATCTGTATCTCGCGCCAATCTACCAGATGGAGAGCAAGCATCACCTAAAGTCGCGTAGGATGTTATCTCTAAACTACCTGCTAGTTTATTTACGGTGGCCGTACCAGGAACTGTAACAGTGTCAGTAACAGCATCTCCTAATGTAGTATTGCCTCTCACAGTTAGATTTCCAGCTATTTCCTGATTCCCGCCAACTGTAGCGTTCCCGGTTACGCTCAACGCCGCTGTTGTAGTCGTTCCTGCAACAACTAAGTTCCCAGAGTCATCCACAGCTAACGGCTGCCATGTACCTGCACCATTACATGTGTAAGGTCTTGCCCCCACTCCAATAGTAGGAGTTTGCACTACCCTAGTCTGCCACGCTGTTGCAGCGTTACATACTGGCAAAGCCGCGACGTTAGCGACGGGATCCCCCCAGAAAGAACTTCCTTGTGCTTTCCAGTTAGCACCATCACACATTAGGACTTTGCCTGTATTGTCGCGACCTAATGCACCGATTGTTGCGCATGCACCTTCTGCGGTCTGTACTGTGCCTGCACCCATAATAATAGGTGTATTCATAGTATTTAATGCAGGATTACCTGGTACAGCATCACGATACAACGCTGCAGAGATAGAATCACCATCAGCAAACCACAAAGCCATCATAGGATGACCTGCTGCTAATGTTGGCGCACCAGATGTGCCATCACATTTTTGTGTAAGGTTGTTGGCGTTTACAAAATTGCCTACACCTAAACTATACCCACCCATTGCGCCGCGGATTGTTGTAGTGGCCGTTGAATAAACACCGCCGCCAGAGCCGCCGATAGTGGCAGCAATCTGACCTAGCGTTAGATCATCTATAGTTTCACCGGCTTCAGTAATTGCTATCGCAGTCAAATTATTAGCTGTTGGCTCTAAGACAAGAACACAGGTATCTTGTTGGTGAGGGTTTTTTACAGCATATCCAGTGGTGAGATACCCGCCAGTAATTAAATCACTTATTCGGATCAGGGCTGGGGCAGTTGCAGTAGCGGTTCCTGTGACAGCCGCATAGTTATCCTTAATATAGCGATTGGCTGCATCCCCTATCGTTTTAAGATGAAGTGCGGTCACAGATGCACGAGTGTCCTCACTGGCTCTGCTAATTAGTGAATTCAGCCCTACCGCCATTGCTGCCATAATTGTAATAGCAACAATTAACTCAATCAGGGTGACACCTGTTTGCCTCTTGATGTAATTCATCTCATTTAACCTTAATTAGTTATTATAGTTTGCGTATTTTTTCGTAAACTGCTGCATTTCCAGAAACACATTTTGCGGCCTGACCTTTATCTACAACGCCTTCATTAATTAGCTTGGTAATTGATACAACAAGAGGAATGGAAGCATCATCCGTCTCTTTGTTTTCCATTTTATTAGTTACCTTATCTGGCTCACCAAGGATTCTTGAATAAGTGCGGTTATGGTTCGCCAAGAAATCTACAGCCAACGCAAAATCAACACCTGATTTCTTAGGAATTAACGTCTGATTAAAGATAGCCACTAGGCTACTAGATAGTGATTGTAGTTTTGACTCACGCTCATCAGCATTAAAGAACCCTAACAGCTTGTTGATTGTTCCTACCGCAGAACTGGCATGCAATGTTCCAATTACTAAATGACCAGACTCACCAGCAATCAATGCCTGTTCTGCAGTTTCTTTATCCCTGATTTCTCCGATAATAATGACATCAGGTTTCTGACGAAGAGCATCCTTTACGCCAACATAAAAGCTTTTACAATCTACCCCGATCTCGCGCTGTGAGAATATTGATAAATTTGGCTTATGCACATATTCGATAGGGTCTTCAATACTTAAAATGTGAGCATTTCGTGTAGCATTAATCTCATTCACCATAGCGGCCATGCTGGTTGTTTTACCTGCCCCAGTTGGCCCAGAAATCAATATCAACCCGCTCGCATTTTCCAAAATAAGCCTTGTAGCTGCAGGCAAACCCGTTTCTTGTATGCTAGGAACGTTAATGGGTATTTTGCGAATAGAAAGCATCAACTTCTCGCCACCTGAAGCTAAATAAGCATTAATGCGTAATCTCCATGCATTCAGGTTCAGTGGTTTATTTACAGACAAGCCACTTAGTAGTGTTTCCTGGTAATTCTCATCAATGTCTTTTAGAAAGCCAGAAATATCATCCATGGTGGGAACGTCGAAAACATGGGCATCTTCCCAGCCACTCGCAGTTTTAATCATTATGGGAGCATTAGGTTCCACTCGGACATCGGAGAATTGCTTATCGCCGTTTAAAAGTTCTAAAAGCACTGATAAGAGATTGCGGGTTTCTTCCATACTTATTTTCCTAAAATTACTATTGCATTACTGGGAATGGCTGCAGGTAAATTAACACCCGTATCAAATCCATTTGCTGAAATTAACTTGCCATTTGTATCGTGTTTTCTACCTATCATTGCTGAATTTTGTGATTTAACATACAGCAAATCAAGAGTGCTTCTTGTAACGCTTGTTGTCGAATATATATATAAAGTACTGCCTGAAATCACGTTAGTCCAATTGGCGTCTCTGATATAACCAGGCAACCAATATGTAGCAAGAGAAGCATCTGAAATCGTGCCGGTTGCTGTAGGATTAACTTCCAGATAACGCAGAACAGCTTTTCTGTATGCAACCAAATTTGTTACAGAAACATCTGCCTGAGCTGTCTTTAATAAGTTATCCTGTTTAGGTGTCTCTATTGCCACATACATGGAAAAGAGAGCTCCAAACAAAAGTACGATCCAAATTGGATACATTCGTTGGCCTCTTTATTTAACGACTGTCAGCGTTGATACTGCGCGAAGTCAGGCTCATTTTATTTAGCTGGAGCTTAACTTCGTTTGATACCTGCTCAAATTTACGCATACGAATCGTATTGCGCACGCCCTGAGTCTCATCATCCCCTAGCCAGAGGAATTCAAGTTTCGGATATTTTTTATCACTATCGTCCAAGCTCTCTAATTTCTGGGAGACAACACAAAGCAGACCTGCTGCAAGAAGGCTTGATGTATCATCTGAATTGCCGGCCACCCCATTTGCAAGCGAATACATACGTTCAATAGCCATCGGCACTGAGTCAGCATGTGTAGTACAAATTACCAAACGACCATTGATTGATGCCTTTAATGCTTCCGCTGCCGTTTCAGCATCTCTGACTTCACCTAGGAAAATTATGCTTGGTGCGAAACGCGCTGTTTTTCTACAGGCATCGCCAAATTCACCTTGCTCTACCCATGTCTGATAGCAGACACCTTCTCCATGTTTAGCTTCAAGCGGCATTTCTGGAGGATCTTCAATCGTAATAGCAACCCCGCCATGAGTTCTTAATCTGGAAGCAATAATTGAAGAAGCTGTAGTTGTTTTACCCTGTCCGAATGGGCCTGCAATTACAATCAAACCGGATAGCTTCGGCTTGAGAAGGTTGTTCACATAATTTGGATGTATGTTTAACTGATTTAGATGTGGCACTTCCGCTGGAAATCTGCGCAATACATAAACAGTCTCTTCTGTGCTTTTAAGCACTGAGACTCGATAGGCAACGTGGTTATGCCGGATAGAGAATTCTTCTTTTTTAAATTCTTCTACCGTTTTTTCACATTTAGTCTTAATTTCTGCCAACTCTTGATGACAATCCTCCGGCGCAGGCACTGGATCACTTGTATTCGGAACACCTGCTAACCATGCACCTTTATCTCCCAAGTAAATATCTTTTAAGTCTATATCTTTAAGCATTATTTTTATTTGCCTTATGGTTAACAATCATAAACAACCTGATTCAAGTTGCTTATGATTGGAGCCTAAGCCCCAACCGTTCGGTTAAATTAAGAGCCTGTGAATACCATTGTTGTACCAGTTGCACAATCTGTTGAAGCGTTAGCTGTAGTGATAGGGAATGTGCTGCGTGCTGTAGCTGTACCTGCTTTAACACTTACCCATTCACGCGCACCGGCCATAAGCGGAATGCACACATCAGCCGGAATGTTGGTCAATGTGATTGTGAATTGGTTATTTGTTGCGCCTACAGCAACGTTCATCGTACCGTTTAGAGAGTGGGTCAGTGTGTCTGGGGTTGTTGATGAGTCTACCAAGACTGTAGTTGGCACACGTTTAGCAGTTACCAGCAAATCATTCAAGTTAGCACTTGCAGTACCATAGTTACCTTGGCCCAGGAATAGAGCTTTCGTGGTTGAACGCAATGATGTTAAATCCTGCACCATCTGAGTTGATGTTTGTGATGACTGTGCCGTACCAAATAATGCAAGCGCACCTGCCACGATCAACGCAATAATTACCAAACCTACGATCAACTCGATTAAGGTAACGCCAGCTTGTTTAAAACCTAATTTCATTTGTTTCATTTAATGCTCCTTAAAATTTACTACTCAAAAATTAACTACACGAAAAAACTACTACATAAAAACCTACGACTAGAAAAAATTACCACACAACTTAATTAGCGCAAGAAATCTACTATTTATAGGAAGACTGCATGATTTGAGCCATTTGCAGCTCCATACCAACCAAACCGCCCACCATAAAAATAATGACACCACCAACCATCAGCAAACTGATACTGAAAATCACAGTCATCATCCCCTTGATGCTTTCCACTGATTCTTGAATCCATTCCTTACCAATGATTGCCAGAGCCTCATCAAAGCCTGACAGCTTTGCATAAACGCCTAAATCATCAATAATTTCCAAGTCTGGGAAGCCGTAACCCGCTTTAGCTAAAGAATCTCCTGCATTTAGACCTGAGCGCATCCCGCGAAGACAAGCCTGCACTCTTGCATGTAGCCATGGTTCAGCTCCATCTGATAATTGCTGAAGCGCATTCTCTACACGAACGCCGGCTGAAACCAATGCCGCGAAACTGATCATCCAAGTGGAACCTTGAAGCATTCTGTACACGTTATATGGCGGATATTGATCCAACTTGATGCGAAATCCTTCTGACCATTTTGGAAGCGATACAAAAAAAGCAATAACAATAGCAATAATGACCCCAACAATTACCGCTACCCAATCACGGGTAAAGTTGGAAACATCAATCATAACTACCGCGATACCTGACCATTTTTCGTAAGGAATAATCTTTGTGAATGATGGAATCACCTTATAACTGAACATAATTAACACGCCGATAGCGATGGCGAACATAACTACTGGGTAAACCATCCCGCCAATTACCGCGCTACGGATTTTCTTTTTAGCTTCCATCACCTCTGATGCTGAAGTAAGCGCCTCATCAAGCTTTCCAGACTGCTCTCCGGCTGCAATCAACATCTGCTCATCTCGATCAACCCAGCCTTCAATCGCTTGGGACATACGACGACCGTTTTTAACTTTAGCCATCCAGTCAGCTAAAGCGAGGGTCAATGGATGTTTTGCATTACCACTCTCTACACGACGAGCATGCATAGAACTTAGCGCGTCAAGAATTGGTACTCCATTGCTAATAAGTTTAGATAGCTTCTTCCATAGGCGCTTGCGTGCCGTGGCATCCATTTTGAAAAGGAATCGGTTTAATTTAAGTTCCAAGTCGCTCATAATCTCCGACCTAACCCTTCAGTTCGCTAGGAGTTACACGATGGTCACGCTCTATAATTTCTGAGTCTAATGTGCCAACAATGTCTTCCGCTTGGAACGGATCAACTAATCCTGCATTGATTTTCTGAATCGCATGCCCAAGCATCGACATCCCAGTTTGTACTTGTCTAACATAGTCTAGGGCACCTATACGATCACCATTTCTCACGAATTGCATCAGCGTATTGTCTGTAACGATAGTTTCTGCAACAACAGTTCTACCTGTTGTTCCACTGTTACGGCATGTGGGACAACCATCACCCTGAACACATACGGTTTCGATATTTAACACACCCATGAATCGCCTAATGGTTTTCTGATCAATTTCTTTATCAGGCGAGTCAAGGTAGCTAGAAAGCGGTTTTTTACAGTCAGGGCAAAGAGTCTTGACTAGACGCTGGCATACTAAGCCTGCAATAACAGTTGGGTCAGAAAGAAGCTCCAACTGAACGCCCAGATCCATCATCCGGTTTAGAATTGCCAGTGCGCTATTTGCGTGAACTGTTGTCCAAACTTGGTGACCTGTCATTGCAGCTTGAACCACGAGACGCGCCGTAGGTTCATCACGAACTTCAGATAACATGATGATGTCCGGGTCCAAGCGCATTGCTGCCTTAATCGCTTTCTGGTATTCGGCAGAACGCTCCTCTGCAGTTGATGCATTGGTTACTGGCGTTTGCACCGCTCCTGGAATCGGATACTCGGGGGGATCTTCTACCGTAATGATGTGTTTGCGGCCACCCGTCTCTTGAATGACAGAACCCAAGACACGTTGCAAGGTAGTTGATTTGCCAGAACCTGTTGGGCCACCGATAATAATTACGCCTGTCGGACGTTTCTTCATATACTCGACAGAATCAACCTGTTGTTGGAAGTAACCCAATCTAGTTAAGCTCAAGTCTTCACTGGTATCGTTATAAAGCAGACGCAGCACCATGACATATCCATCGACCTGTGGGCTTGTTGCAATACGGATACCATCTAGAGTGCTTGGTACTTTATCATTCCCAGAGATACGAGCATCCTGGCGGCTCAACGGCTCGAAGGTTGCATCTGAAACATCTGCCATTGCTTGATAAATAGTAGTGGCTAATTGGTTGCCATACTCATAAGGATGTTCTGCAATAAATTCAAGATCATTATGTATTCTGAAAAATATTTGAGTAAGGCCACGCTTGCTGACGCGAATATGTATATCTGATGCGCGGTTAGACACCCCTCTTTCAAAAAGCACAAATGCCGCCTTTTGCATGTCGGAGTGCTCTTCTTTAGGCGCAGCCGATTTGTCATTACTATAAAACTCGGCAATGATGCTTAAATCTGCCTGATGAACTACGTGTTGAACACCTTTAAGCTTTAAGCGTGATGTAAAGCCGCGGACATGAGGATCAAATGTGAAAGTCTTGGCAATGAACAAACGCCCATCTTCCAGAAATGCGAGTTTCTCTCTCGTAGTATCTGATATTTCATATTCGCCACCTTTTGCAGTTAATACTCTCATGGTTCTAGGCTCTATTATATTAACGTTGGATACTTGGGTTTGATTGTGCATTTACCGCATTCTCTTTGCTGGAACTATAGGAGCCAAAACCTAAACGGATAACATCTTTTCCCTTCTGCACTGTTACTGAGTCCATCTTGATATCTTTAACTTTCCATGAAGAAACCGTGTCACCAACTTTTACAGACTGTAAATTTCCACCCTGGACATAAAGGGATGCTTTCAGCTTGCCATCTATGCCATCGATGTATGCGACGGTAGGGATGAAATCATCCATACCAGGCATACCCGCGCCCGGGTTGTTAGCTTTAAGTATTTCGGCTTCTTTTTGTGCAATCTTTGACCTAACTTCCAACTGCGCCAATCGAGCGGTTAAAACAGCAATGTTTTCATTGATATCTGCAATTTCATTTGCCGGCGTTCTTTTACTTTGCTTGCTAGCCTGTAATTGCTGTTCTGATAACTGGTCACTAACAACCTGCTCTGCAGAAATGCAAGTTGCAGGGAATAAGAGTGCAGCAACTATTGCACCTCTAATTTTTTTACTGTTTAACATATTGAGTACCTTCCATAGTCCAAATAAACTGTCCGTTTTGCCAAGTAGCATTCATTACTTTCATTCGGAATCCATTGCCACCAAGCCCAGCTAATACTGATTCAGGCAACGTAATACCATCGGCTTTCCAATTAATTTCTTTCCAATCAGGCGGTGGCGGAACTACACCCTCTTGACCCGGCAATGCAGGAGCCGGAGCCTGACCTTGAGAAATCGTGAATTTGAAACCAAAGCGTTGAGCAGCTGAATACATCTCGATCAGGCGCTGGTTTTCCTCACTCACTACTTCATCAACCCCAGTCTTCAAGTCACCTAGCGGTACATTGATTGATGCAACAGAACCATCTGTTGAGATCACAGCGTTTGGATGAATTGTTTTCAAATGTTCAATCCAGCCTTTTTCCTGTGGTTTCCAAGTTACTGTTAGCAACCCATTAGAGCAATTAGCCGCGACCAAATCCCAATTACCAGGGAATAAAGTCACACTTGATACAGCATTCATACAGGCCTCTAATACATCGTTTGCTACCGGAATTGTCTTCCATGGATGTTCTATCGGGATTGCATTACCTTGAGCATCTATCATTTGTTGCGCCGCTATTGCAGCCGCTTCCATTTCTTTCTTTGTCTTGTAGTCCTGATAGAACTTAAAGCCAGCACCTGCCATTGCCAGCAATACAACTACAAGAATCAACTTTCCCTTATGGCGTGCGAGTTCTTTGCTAGAATCAACATTCGTTAAACGCCACCATTTGTGGATCTCGATTCGACCCTTCTTGTCGCGCGGCAACAATGATTCGAACGAACGCTCTGAAGACTTCCTTACACTCCAAATTTCCGGTGCTATTACTAAAGCCCAATCACCAGCACTGAAGTCTTCCAGCAAGCGTGTTTTAGCACCATCTTCTGAGTTAAATATCAAGTCACCATCAGGCAGAATCTGGCCGTCTCTCTGGGCAACATATAACCATCTACCATCAGGCAAATGAGTAACAAAGATGAAGTTATCGGCTTTTAACTCTAACTCAAGAGCTTTTGACACCACAGCTGCAGCAGAGACTTGTCCATGTTTTACTTCACCTTTAGGATTAGCAAAACCAACACAATCAAATGGCGTATTGCGTACCACATACAGATCAAAAGTAAGCTCTTTAGCGAGACTTTTGATTTCTTTCTGCTTGTCACCACTATTTGATTCTGACAAAGGCTGCCAGAACAGTCCGCTCACGAACTGGATGCCATCTATACTAAATACTGATGCGTCATCCATCTTTAGCTACCACTTAACATAGGCTGAATTAAAACAACGATTACACTTTTGCCTTTTTTGGTTTTTACTCCACCACCTAAAGCAACATTCTCGGCATCACCCACACCTTGCGTATTCCCGCTGAGATTAAATTGCTCGAAACCTGTAACGACTAAGGTCTCGCCACCATTCATAATCACGCGCTGCAAGAAATTACGTGTATCAATTTCAGGAGTCTGGATTGATGAACCGCCTGATGAAGCTGTATCAATGCGGATCAGAGATGAAATGTCACCTGAATATTGCAGCATCAACTTGTTGCTATCGAGGATGTGCGGAATCATATTCATGCTGAATCCGGTCATGATGGTGCCTGGTTGCAAGGTAGTTGTATTACCTGAACCTGCAGTGCCAATCGTTGTTTGGCTTGATGCCAGATATGAAGTCTGACGGCCTACTTGCATCGGCGCTGGTTGGTTGTTCAGCGTTACCATAGAAGCAGAAGTCAACTGAGAAACCTTACCCTGTTTTGATAAGGCATCAATCATTGCCGTAGTGCCATCCCACATGCTGCCTGAAAGAACTTTCAAGGTCATATTAGATGCACCGGCACTTGGCGCAATCGCATTTGACAGCGAGAAGCCAAGACTGCGATTCAGGTTGCTATAAACAGCATTCCAGTTAATGCCGTATTCATCACTATCAGTAAGATCAACTGATAACACTTTTACGTTTATCACCACTTGTCTTGATAAGGATGCGTTTTGTTCTTGTACAAACTTGCCAACACGCTCCAATACAAAAGGCGTATCACTTACCGTAATAGTGCCTGTTGCTGGTGTTACTGTTATCTTGCCATCAGTAGTCAGCATCGTTTTAACGCCCTCTTCGATGCCTGTCCATACTGACATGCCAGTAAACTCTGTGCCGGCCTCAAGAGACGAACTGCCACCGCCGCCAGATGAGCTTGATGAGCTGCTGCCGCTTGTACTTGATTGAGAACCAATCGTTGATTTCAGGCTTGTGTTGCCTGGTAGAGCGACAATTCGATAAGTCTTAGATTTAACTTTGTAAAAACGAACTCCGTCACCTTCCCATTCCCATGAGACGCTATAACGTGCCGCGATTAAATCTAGCAAGCCAGATAATTGCCCGTTGTAAACGATTAACAACGCGGCATTCGAAGCGTTAAGACCTAACATCGCTTGCATATTGCCGGCCCCTTGTGTCGGGATACCCGGAACTGCCATGCCAGGAACACCCATACCCAGAGTGCCAGCGCCTGCCATGCCTGGCATCATCATATTAGACGCGCTTAATTGCGCCATCGTTACTGATGACGAGGCCGGAACACCTGTTAATGCTGTAATGTATGAGGTAGCATCATTCAAGCTAGTAAATCTACGATTGACAGCTACATTTCTCGCCAAATTCTTAGTGGCCTTCTCAGAATATTGAGTCTCAACCTTTTCGATTGGCATCCATACTTTATTCACATGCTTGATGTAAGTAGTTTTTTCTGGTGCAGCAGCCAATGGTTTAGCTGTTTTCAAAGTAGCTGTAGCAACTGCCGCCTCTGTTTCAACTGAGGTAACGCCATCTTTAATCGGCTTCATGGCCGCTGTAGTACAACCAGCTAAAATAGAAGCGATAGTCAATGCAATTAATTTGTATTTCATTTCTTCATCTCCACAACACGAATCACCTTGTTGTCGTAAATTGTTACGTCTAGATCGACGCCGTTAATTTTCATTGACCCTGCTACTGCGTCCAATGTGTCGTTAAAGCCTGTGTTCAGCACTAGTGGCGCTGTCGCACGGTACTCACTGGCTTCCCACTGCAGGTTGTAGTCATAGCCGCGTTTAGCCCATGCGGAAAGCTGTTTAGAGATCAGGTCGCCAGCTTTGATATTCAGGCTTGTATCCGCAGCTTTTTTGGCTGCTTGTGCCTTCTTAGATTTCTCGCCAGATAACAAAATCAGCTCAGAAACATAGAAGCCATGATTTTTACCTGCCTTAACATTGGCATCTTGTGTAGTTTCAATAACGGATTCATCAACACCGTTATCAACCAGGAAATTCTTGATAACCAGCGCGCGCGTACCAGCAATATTTTCATCACCTTTTACACTCGGGCGACCACGTACTACGATTCGCGCTGAATCAGAAATATTTGGAATGCTTTTGATCAAATCTTCTTTTGCCTTCTTGCTTAATGTGATGCTGTTTTCAAAGAACGGAACATTCAGTAGAGAACCTGTAACCAGTGCCGGTGCTTTATCTTTACCTTCTTCAGAAGACGAGCCTTCATCATCATTCACCAAAGATTTTTTGGTGACCTTAGATTTGACTGCTTTAACTGGCTTGGAAGCTTCATCAGATTCTCTAGTCACTTCTTTTGTAGAAGTTTTGTTTAATTTAGAAACTTCATCAGCCGTCTTTTGTTTGTTAGCTTCTTTGGCAGCGTCAGCTTCGGTCATCTTTTCAGCGACTACATCATCTGACCGCGTACCGTTGTAACTAACGTATATAGTGTTTTTACCGTTATTTGCTGAAAGCGCAAATTTTTTGGCTACGCCAGCAGCGATTAGATATGGCGGCCTAACCTCTAAGGCGATTTTCTCTTTCTTGCCATTCTTGATTGCATACAAAGCAGGGAAATTCTCGGCTTGGGTGAATTGGAAGTAGGTGCGGTCACCGTCATCAAATACCTGCGTGAGTCCGATAGACTTGTTCAGATCAACTGAATAGTTAAAATCAAAGCCACTAAGGTTTGATGAATCGCTTGCTGATACTGCAAGACCAGTATTTAAGGCAAATGCCAGTGCTATTAATAGACGCTTGAACTTCATTATTGGTTATCCTCTTGCAGCTACAATTGATGGAAGCTCAACCGCTTGATTAGCCGAGCTTGAATGTAAAGAAACAACGGACTCGCTTAATACCGGCGAAGGAATCTCAACCTCACCTGTCTGCGCTCTCTTATCATTTCTGATGACATAACTAACTAACTCACTCAAGGTTACGTCATGCTCCAGTGCGACCATGCGGAGCAAATCGATATCCTCATTGATGTAAGTGCCGTTTAATACCAAATCAAAATAATTCGGACGTAAAGCGCACATTGAAATCAAATCGTAGTAATACTTAGGAACTGACTGAACCTTATGATTACCAGCAAAGGCACCAGGATTTAAACCGAGATCAGCTACATTGATGCGCATGAATCTTGGGCCATGCACAAAAAGTACAATGCGCGCGTTATCAGCTTTTAGTAAAATTGGAGTGATGTTGTTTTTCTTTTCCAGCGCCATCGCTGAATGCTCGCCAATGTGCTTCAACATATTGGTAAGAGGCAGCAAATTATCTTTATTACGTGAACGCTTCATCTTAACGTGCCAGAAATGCACTCTGGAACTGACCAGCTCGCCCTCTTCAGACATTCCGAGTGAACGGAACACCTCATGAAAGCTAGGATCAGATAACGATGCTGTTGCGCCTGACAAGAATGCCTCAATGTTTTCTTGCGGAATAAAAGTACGCACGGACAAATCGCTCACAGTTACGCCATGCAATGCCATAAGCGCTCTTAATGATTGAACTTGGTTCTTTTCTTTTTCCAGTAATTCTGCGATTGCCATGATTAGTCCTTTTGAAACACGATGATTTCTTCTTGTGATACGCCCTCTTCCACGAAAGGCGCTGATTGTTCTGGATCAGTTGTGGAAGTCTTAGCTTTTGCTACTGATTTTTTAACTGGTTTTTTGCGCTTAACAGGAACTGGCTTTTCAACCACAGCTTCGCCTTCGGCTAAAGTTGCAACAGTTGAAATCGCCTGCGTTACTGGTTCAGCGTGCGCCACGGCAGTCGGCTGCGGAAGATTCGCAACTGGTGCAACTACAGGGGCTGGCATTGCTACCGGTGCGATTTGTTGCGTTACTGGTGTTTGATTGCCATTAGTTGCTGCCATAGCAACATTTGCTGGCGGCACTACTTGACCAGTTGCTGCAACTTGGGCAATTGACGGATCGGCAGGCATAGTATTGGCAGGAACTGCTGCATCTACTGGCATAAGCGCCTGGGCAGGCACCTGCTCCGGCGCTGCCTGTGCTTGTGTAATTGGATTTGATTGGCCTAAATCAAGCGGCGGTTGTGCTGTTTCGTTTTTAGATTTGATATAGAACGAATATCCTAAAAACGTAACACATGCCACAATTGCTATTACAGCAAGTGATCTTAAAAGGCTTGGTTTTTTCTTGATCCCCAAAGTTTCATTTGAAACTATGTTGTCTATTAAGTCTGATTCTGACATGACCGCTCTCAGTTATTTGATGCCTCTATTCTGCATAAAAAAAACGGTTCGAATGATGAAAAATAACACAAGAAAAGTGGGGTTATATATTATTAGTTGATGCGCGAACTAACAGGGTAAAATGAAAGAAGCCCGTATCTAGGGCTTCTCAGAGGACTTCTATTTAATTAGTAAAACTGGTCGCTGATGGCGATGATTTCATTTCCACGCTTCATCGTGCCATCTTCTGCTTCTGCGTAGCCAATTGCGATAATAGGCGACTGCGATGGATTGGCTTTCACATTGGAGCGTGATTTGCCACCGGCGAGGATTAATGGTGAGGAATTCGCGACTGGCTGTTTCCAAGCAATCATTGAGGTGCTTGCGTTTGAACCGGCCGCTTTTAATATTTTTGCCACATAGCCCGGACCGCGATAGAAACTTCCCGTGTTATATGCTGAAAGCGCATGATACAGAGAGGTCTCACCAGGCCCGTACTTGGCAACTGATTTCAAATAGAACTTAGATAGAATTGATGAGCCTACCGAAACGTTGATGCAAGGCTCGAATATTTCACGAACACTCACTTTATAAGCTTTCAAATTACTACTATTGATTTGCGACAGACCCAAATCCAGATTGTGACCCTTACTTATCAAATCTAAAGCAATAGCAGCAGCCTCATCAATCGTCTTTGGAGTCGGGCTGACTCTGCTCTTAGTCGTGTTGTCACCAATTGCCAAAGGGTTACCACCGGACTCCACCTTGATTATGGCAGCCATAGTTGATGGGGCCACACCTGCAGCACATTGTTGAATCAATTGGTCTATAGAAACGGCATCCATATTATTTATACGGGGCTATTGAAATGTCACGGTTAACATTGATATTGAATTTCTCACCCTGCTTGATGTTAATCACGGGTTTAATCTGTGACGCACGTTGTTGCTCAGAGCGCGCAATATCGGTAAGGATAGTACCTGCGGCAGTAGAAACGCCTGCTCCATAGCCACCGCTGCCAGAATTAATAATTGTCGTATTGTTCGTATTGTTTTTATCAACAATCGAGCCTAACACAGCTGTCAGGAAGGAAAATCCAAAGCGCTGAAAGTAGCGGTTATCAACGTCACCTTCCAAACCTTGCTGCCCTATCTTATCTGCTGAAGGCATGCCTAATAACGACACGGAACGGCCATTAGGTAAGACCAGTCTGCTGAATGCTACGGTAAGGCGATTTTGACCTTGAATAACGCTGTTGTTATACATGCCATATAGATTTGAGCCTTTAGGGATAACCAGATGATACCCACTGACACCATCATAAACATCTTGCGAAACTACGGCAGTGATCTGGCCTGGCAGCTGACTATTAACACTTGTCATTAACACGGCAGGAATAATCGCGCCTTGGAAGATTGTATAAGGTGAATTGGCCGTATCTTCTGTTATAGGCGTTGTCTTATTCTTGGCGGCCATTTTATCCAGCCATTCCTGATCCTTTTCTTCCTTTGTCAGATCTTTGGGCGCTAGAACCGTAGGTTGCAAGGTAGGCGGAGCCATTGCAGCACGCAAATCGTTTTCATTGATATCAACGCGAGACGGCAAGTTGGCTTGAGTACGTTGCAAATCAGCTGCTTGTGTAAACGATGCCATTTCTGAACCAAACGCCAATATTGAACTGCCGTTCATCTGCGCTTCACGCTTGGCATCCTCAATAGCTTGGGCATCTCTTGCGCTAATAGCCTGTGTTTCTTGTTCAGTCCTTCCAATACCCTCTGCAGCAATTGCAGGAATGCCCGGATTGTCCGCCATTACAGGAATTTCTTTCTGCTTGTCCAGCGCACCTTTGATGGTATTAGGGTCAGTATCTGCCTGTGCTACCTTTGGCGGTTCTTGTTCCTTCTCCGCCTTACGTCTCTTGGCAGTGTTGTCTTGTGCAAAAATCGCTATAACAATTACCAGTCCAACCAGACCCAAGATAAACCAGTGGATATTCTTTTTAACCGTGCCCTTGCCTTCTATTAGTGATTCGGCTTCTGCCATGGCAGCACTCCATAAACTGTATTATCTACAGGTTTAGATAAAGGATAAGCGTTGTTAGTGATTACCACTTCCCTGTCTTTAAGTCTTAATACACACTTCTTGAATAACCTAGTAATTTTTATGAACTCGCCTTCACGAAGCGGATTAACTACCTCGGTTGTCTCACTTTCATCAAGGATAAATGTTGCTGGCCACTCTTGGTTTTTTGATGGCATTTTTAGCCATGTCATTTTTCCATTATCAAAGACCTGTACCGGCTTGAATTCTGCATCACCTTTGACTGTGTATTCGAAATTTAAATCAGCTACTGGATTGCCGGGCGCTTTACTGATAGAGATTGCCATTGAATCTGCTTGGCGCTTTTTCTCTTCAACCTGAATGGCTTCTGCCGCTATCTTTTGAGCACGGGCTTGCGCCTCAAGCTCTGTTTGTTTCATAACTATTAGATCAGGATATTTCCAGCTAACGCGCTGATACCATTTACCACCTTCTGGCGAAGCTCTAAGGGTAAGTTGATATGTGCGCTGATCAGTTACCAAAGTAGCCGAAGTGAATATATTTGACTTTGTAGGCTTAATAAAAATATGGCCTTCAGCTTTTGCTGTAATCCATTGAACAGAATCACCCAACGCTAGTGCGTTAACCTTCTCACCTTCATTTAAATGGATATCGGTAATGTTCCCGGGCATGGTCAGTATGGTGAAAGTGTTATTCTGGTCGTAATTAAATACAACCAGCTTGGCATCACCAGGCATTGCAATGGATTGTGATTCCGCATTCACAACACCTGTGAACGATGCTAATAATGCTGCACCGACCAGTAAATTTTTAATAAAGTTAATCATTAATTAACGTCCTCACTAATTGCAAAATGGGTGATATACAAACCAATAGGATTGGCATAAATTTCCGCCTCTGTTTTTGGCGGGATTACTGAAAAATGCACTGTCACCAATTTGTCGGTAAATACGATGCCTGCGCCGGTTCTCTTTTCTATACGAATACGGATCAATGCGGCTGAATCTTGAATAAATGACACAGAGCGTATTGTGATGTTCTGCACTAAAGTAGGCTCTGAACGCAAAGCAACCATAGGAGCCGTTTCTTCAATAAAGCGTCTGAACTCTTCCGCGCCTTGTCCGCGAACCAAGTTGTAAGCATCAATCAGATATTTTTCAGTAAGAAATTTGTCTAGGGTGAAAATCTTTGTAACCCACTCTTTCAGAAAATAACGCTTGGCATTTTCATCAGGAGTAAATTTTATTGACTCTACTGGCGACCCCTCTACCCGCCCTGTGTCCTTGACAGTCACCATCCAAGGCACGACCGTTTTTAGCGGCATCATTTCAATGATGGAAAATAGCTGCACCAGGCAGACTACGCTCATCAATATAAAACCAATGAACCAGCGGTTTGATTCAACCACTGCACCGCCCCATCTTTCAAAGAGACCTTTGCCTTGTATAGTTGCTGATACAGGCGTTTTTCTATTTACATTATTACTCATGGCAATTCCCAAATTTGTTGCATGAATTTAAGCATGAATATAAAGATCGAGAGGCAAAATATAACCCCAATAAAATGGCTTTATATTTAATTACCCAATGATGCAGCGATCAGCGAGACAAGGTTAGCTAACATTAAACCTACTATTACAACGAAAGATATCGTTATGATGAACGTAAATACTGGAGAGTCTTGAAATCTGCAGCCCATTACCACATAGAATGCATCAAGGATTGTTTTTGTATTTGGTAATGGGGTTTCTAGTCGTTCTTCTTGAGTTAATTGCGATCTTGTCTTTAAGGCTACCTTTGCCTCTTCATCTTCTACCATATCAATGAAATATGTATTTATTGCTTCGCTTAGTCTGCTCATTACTTTGCCCAGTCAATATCTAAAATGGCAGGATACATTGAAATTCATATCCAACTAATCAAACATAACGCGCAAAAATGTAGCCTATTTAATTTAGGTGGATTGAACATCAGCAAGAATGAGGTCTTAACAGGACTGAACTTAAAGTTGCGGAATATAGATATTTGATATTATTGAGATGCTGATGGAATATCGATAAATGCTGATATTGTTAACTTATGGTTAAATTTGCCAAAATCCAATTGTTTGTTAATCTGTTATTAAATAACCTTTTTATAGGAAGTCGTAATGACACAGGTAAGTTTAAATACCAAGGCGGGGAAAATATTTTGGGCTTCGTTAATTGCCTACTGCTTAATGTTTGCTGTTTTTTATATTAATACCCAGTATTCGTTTAATAAGCTGGACCTGGAACTGAAATACGGAAGACTGAGTTCAGTTCCGCTTGAAGCCTGCGCCACGATAAAAGGATGTACCGATGCACATTTCTTGCCTTATTTGGTACTGAATGAAGCTACCGGAAAATACATTGCACAGGTAGATATCACGATTGGTAAAAAGAATTCTAATTTTGATGAATCGCCTCTAAATATTCTTTTAGAGAAAATGCGTCCAGATTTGCCTTGGTATATTAATAGCAAGCTGGAATCAATTCAGGTTGGCTCAGTTAATGGAAATATGAAGCCATCTAATCTAGTAAAAGCTGAATGGTATCTATCATTAGAAAAGAAACTCGGTGAATTATATGAATAAGTTTTCAAAAAAATCATTATTAGCATTCCCGTTGGTTTTGTTCGCTTACGGGGTATTGCCTCTATTGGTTCTGCCAATTGGCCAAATATTAACGCATGAGGCCATGTTAAAAAGAGCAGCTCCATTAGATTCAATGGTGTCATCTCTTTGGCCGATATTCTTTGATGCTTACCACCTAAAACACATCGAATTCATTTTGTTGTTACCAGTTGTGTTTATTGCCCATGCGCTAATTAAAGGTAAAAAGGCATATCACGGCTTATGGGCTTTATTTCTAGTCGTCGGCTTTCTAGTAAAAGCATCGAATATGGATGCAACCAATGTGACCATGCTACTTCTTATGGGTCTTTTTGCTGGGTTGAATGCGTGGGCTTATTTGGATGCCACCGGCGAATCGCTTGATGACTGGTTGCGCTACAAGTTCGGCCGTAGGGCTATGACCCGCTCAATGGCCAATCAAGGCGCAGGCTCTAATAATGGTGCCGTGAATGACAGCGGTGTTTATGGTTCACAGCCTGCTATCACTTATCAAGCAATGATCCCTAAAAAATCATTCAAAGATGTCATCGGTATGGATGAATTCAAAGCCAAACTGTTGAAAGCCGGCAATGAAGTGCTTACAGCTAACGGCACTGGTTCAAATCGGAATGGTATTTTGCTAACTGGTGATCCTGGTAACGGTAAAACAACGATGGCAGAAGCTCTCGCCGGTCAATTGAAACTGCCTATCATTAATGTTGCGTTCGGTACGTTTGCGAGTTCTTGGGTTGGTCAAACAACAGAACGTGTAATGAAGGTTTTTGATGATGCGATTCAGCAAGCGCCTTGTGTACTGTTCATGGATGAGATTGAAGCTGTATTGATTGATAGAAGTAAAGTAAGCAATGCTGACAGCGAAGGCCCTAAGACGGTATCTGCAATGCTTAAACGCTTAGAGGATATTCGTAGAAGCAAAGTGGTTGTAATTGCAGCATCCAACTTCTTGGATCGATTGGATCCAGCTGCAATTCGTGAAGGTCGCTTTGATTATAAAATTGAAGTGCCACCACCAGATTTTGTGGCTAGAAAGTTCTTGTTAGAAACAGGCCTTAAATCAGTAGCGAACTTAATCGAAACTGCCGGTCTGGAACGTGCAGCTAAACGCTGGGAAGGTTTCTCAGTATCACGTATCCGTGCTATCGCTACAGAGGTATTAGACCAAGTTAAAGATGGAAAAATTACCAATGTAGGCTTTGATGAACTGGCAGCTGCATTAAGAAGCTTGAATGCATCAAACGGCGACAGATTGCCTGAAAATACCATGACAATCGAGCAGCTGGTGTTGGAGCCTGAAATGCGCTCACGTTTAGGCAAACTGGCTAACCGTATGATAAACATCGATGTGATCGAGGAAATGGGTGGTAGCGTACCTGCAGGCGTGTTGTTCTATGGCCCGGCTGGTACTGGCAAGACAATCGCGGCAATGGCTTTGGCTAAAGAATCAAAATGGGCATTCTTGAAGACTAGCGGACATGATCTGCTCCATAGTCCTGACAAGATTGACACATTGATGAGACGCGCAAAAGATATTCGTCCTTGTATCATCTTTATTGATGAAGCAGATGACGTTCTAGCTGACCGTAGAAAATCTATGATGTCTAAAGATGTTACCAATAAATTATTGACTGTTATGGATGGTTCAGGCGGTAAGACAAAGGATATTTTGTTTATCGCAGCCACCAATGCACCTGACTTGATTGATGATGCAATGTTACGTGGCGGCAGATTTACAGAGAAAGTTGCCTTTGATGTACCTAATGAAGATGACCTTGAAGTATTTGTAAGCAAATGGATTGCGAAGACAAGAGCTCGCCTTGATGATGACTTTACGGCAAAGAATATTGTTGAGCTATTGGTCGGACAGTCATTGGCGAACGTAGAAGAGATTCTGCAATCTGCGGTAAATGAGGCCATCTCTACAGGTGAGAATAAGGACTTCAAAGTAAATATGACGCATTTGAGAGATGCTCTTAAATTGATAGAAGGAGTGTAATGATGCTATTCAAATTAATTGGTTTTTTATTTGTTAGATTTCTTTTTCTTTCAATGTTATTTCTTTTTCTCTACGTGATATCAGGTAGGACAACTTTTAACATGCTTGCTGGATTCTCTTTCTTAGCCTTAATATGGCTTTGCAATGCAGGACTAAAGAAACTGGCATCCAATAATATATAAAGACAAACGCCACCGTCAGGTGGCGTTGTTCTTCAAAGAACTCAATTCTATTTTAGACCGCCATTAGAAGTTGACGCTCTTAATTTCTCTCCTATTGCTTTGATAGCACTACCAGTTTTACCACCTAAAGCAACACCCTTATCAGATATCCTTCCTCCAATATTGCGCGATGCAGATACACTTTCATTCCTAGCCATTTTTCCAGCATTACTATGCATACGTCCGGCAAATCCATCGGTGTTTATAGCGCCGCCACTGGTAAGAGCACTTGCAAGCCCTGGTGCAGATAATAACATCACCCCAATGACTCCTGAGATACCAAACGCGGCCAGTACAGTACCCATTAGTGAGCCTAGTATCTGATCAGGGCTCGTGGCCACAAAATTTGAAGCTATGGCCGTGAAAGAGGCAATACCGATTCCTACAATAATTGCCACAATCAGCTTAGTAAGCGTAGCGTTGATTACAAACTTAACCCAACCATCAAAAAGGAAGGATGTTTTTTCCAAAACCATGAATGGGATAAAAACAGGCCCCACAGCGAGAGCTATTGCCAAGGTAACCATTGCTGTCAGTGTGGCTATCATTGCTGTGAGCGCTGTAATGAGCATGCCTACAAACATAAACCCTAACATTATTAGCGAAGGTCCATATTTGAAGAAGATGTCATACAAGCTCAGTTCTGAAAATGACGCCATAATCGTACCAATGAATTTGAACTGTTCTTCCATGAATCTAGTTAGCATATCGGCTAACTCCGGTGTGCCGTTCGGAGTTAATGTTATGAGGTGTTTTATTAGCCCTCCTATGGTGTCTATAAACATGGTTTCATAACCATCAGATATTAAATATGTGGCTAGACCTATAACGAATATAGTAGAAATCATCTTACTCATAGGTTCAGAGAGTGAGCCTGATGTAAGTGCCAGTTTTATCCCGGCTAATGATATAGATATAATGGATAAATACGTGAGTAGACTCACAGAAACCGGCTTAACGGCTTCTCTGTAATTATTAGCAAAATCAGTAATGGCTTTATTTACTGATCCAATTGCTTTTTTAATATCATCTTCGAATGACGTTGCAGAAGCAACCCTAGCCTCCTTCGCAGCTGCAACTCTATCCGCAGTCCGCTTATCCACCATTTCTTGTAATTTTTTTATTCTCTCCTGATCTTGTTTCCATTCTTGATATTGGTCTAACCAGTCGCCACCATCTGCCGCAGAACTAGGTGCTGTCTCTGCATTGGCCAGTGGCAGCATAATGAACATCATTAGTAGAGGTAAAATAAATTTATATATTCTAGACTTAAAGAAATCCATAATTTAATGCGAGAAGCCAATTTTACAGACTGGAGGTATTGAGCAGGTCATAACTAGACCTGCTCCTGGTGATAACCTAAACTCGCTTCCTTTCTTATAAAACCACCTGTTATAAACAAAATGTAGGCAGGACTTTCGCATCTTGCGCTAGATAGAAACGCACTCTTTATTTCTTTTTATACCCACCAAAATATTCAGCTGCTCTAACTTCTGTAGCCACCCCAGTTTCCTTTTTGTTGGTATCCATTTTTATTTTATTTCTTTCTGCCAAGCTGTTTTCAATAGACTTGTTTGCATTGATTGTAGTTACTTGGATCAACTGTGACAGCTGATCCTGTACTAAAGTATTCTGAGAACCTAACACTTGGAGCAACTCAACCGTACCACTTTTTGTAGGCAATTCTGCAGCCAGTAGATCTGTTCGTTTTTTGTGCTGGTCAAGCTGACCCACTAAATCATTTAATGACTTATAGTAGTTTTTATCTTGCCTTACACCTTGCTCCGCTTTTATGTAGTCATACATCAACACCTTAGATGGTGCTACGTTAGCGCCATAAGCTACATTATCTAAATCCCCCAGTGTCTTATTTAGAGAGCCGTAGGTTGATTCGTATCCTTGCATATTGTTGATAATCTTTGTGTGAGTGTCATACACGCCATTAGCTGACCTAGCTAATTCCTCATTTGAAGAGTACACGCCCGGCGGTACGATACCCCTAGCTATCCCCTGCGCTACTACAGATGGATTAATTTGTTTTAAATCCTGAACCATCATTTGATACTGCCTGATTTCTTCAGCCAAGATAGCCGCTTGATGCGCTGTTTGCTTCACTTGCTGTGCCGCTGTAATAGAATTCTTAGCAAAGTTACTAGGGTCGAATACGATATCTGCCGCCGAAGACGCACTAACAGTAAGGCCTAGAGCCAGACTTAAAAGACCTGCTTTAAAAGATAACTTAATCATTTACCATCTCCTTAATATAAGAATATTTCCAATCAATATCACTGCCCTTGTTTTCATAGTGCTTTGTGAATGTCTTCTGCGCTCGCGAATCTGACCTTAAACAAGCAAGAATTTCAGGTGGGCATCTAAACCTTGCCATACGACTCATTACTGGAGTATTGATGTAGTAATTGAGTTTAGGTACCGCATTCCTGATACGATCCACCTGCTCATCGTTCAAACTGAATTTCTTGGTGTACATCTCGCGGTGAGCATTCGCATTAGGATTTGGCAAGAAAATCCTGTTAGGAATATTGTCGATGATTGAGGCAAAAATATCTGAGGTTGCCAATTCATCTAAAGACTGTGTAGCCATCACTAGGAAAGCATTCTTTTTAGCCAGTGTTTTCAGCCAATCATTAATGCGTCTGGTGAACCTGTCATCAGAGAGCATTAACCATGCTTCTTCCAATTCAATTAAGGTAGGTTTACCGTCTAAGTCGATTTTTATGCGATAGAAAGCATACTCAAGGAACAGGCTGGCTAAACGAGAGTTCATGAACAATGTACCCACCTCGATGCAGGTAAAGTCACCTAAAGCGAAATCATCTGTTTCGTTGTCAAAATACTTGGCGTTAGCCCCGTCACCTATCCATGGCATCAATTCTTCGTTCAGACGATTAGAACCCATCAGGCCATATAAAGAACGGAGCATCCACTTGTCTTTTGGTAACACGGACATTTTTTCAAATGCCTTCCATACCAATTGCTCATCTTCTGATTTGAAGTCATAACCGCGACTTGTGAGCAGGTTTTCTATCCACTGTACCAGGAACGACCAATGCTCTTTGTCACCAAGCAGGCTTAATGGATTTAGTCTTACTGGCGATTCGCCTGACATATCAATATGAGCGCCACCTTGTAATAAGGTGGGAATCTTGCAGGAGTAATCTTTATCAAACACCACTCGCTTGCAAGGCGCATACTTACCGAACTGAGACACTAGAAAATTCAAAAACACAGATTTACCAGTTCTTGATGGTCCGATAACCATCGTATGTGCCAAATCGCCATTATGAAAGTTGAAATAAAACGGCGTTGCAAACTCCGTGGACAAAGTGGTGAGTGCAGAACAATACTTTCCTGTCTGCTCTGTTAGATATGGATTATCCAAAGGCCCTGTCTGACGTGACCAGATAGGACTCAGATCTGCCATATTGCCTGTGTGAACAAAGAATGTCCGCACCAACTGGCTCCATTGCCCAGGCAGCGTAGCCGCCCATGCAGAAAGCAAATGTAGGGTTTCTTTCACCACAAGGAAGCCCTTTTGACGCAGATTACTTGTTACGGCCTTCATGGTTTCTTCACATTCTTTCTTAGTAGAACCATAGGCAATAATAGAAAGGTTGTAATAGCCGAACTGACGATTGTTGATCGTCATATTGTTCATAGCGTCAATCGCATCCTGTGCTTTGTGTAGCTTTGATTCATCCACCTTGTCTGACTCTGTATTAGTGAAGGTTTCCTTCAGATAAGTCATGATGGATTTTGACGTATTCAAATTGTGCTTGCGAATACCATCAATGTATTTTTTAGCCTCATCCTGATCTACATACATGAAGGCTTGGGAAATGGTAATCTCACCAGCCACACCCAACATGGAATCTAGCATTCCTGGTGCTGAAACTTCCGGCCAGTCCTTCACTGACACAGCAGACGCATAGCGCACCTCGTCAGACTCAAACAGAAGTGTGTCATGTCCTACATATAGGGTATTGTCTGGAAGGTATGAATCCAGATAGCCGGCAATCCTTTGTTTTCTGACTTTTGGCTGATTATTTGCCGGGTTGGTTCTCTTATGCAGGAAGGCTAACAGAGCCTCACCTTCAATTCTCTTCAATCCAGCATCACGAATCGTTTCATCGAACGCAGCCATGAGGTCATCGAATCTTTCCATATCAACCGCAATTTTCTCTGCATCGAAAGCAAATGACCTTTTGCGTGAAATGGCTGCCAAACTTGCCATGTAAGCCGACTTTAACAAGCTGTAATTTTTACGTGTGGAGAAGTAACCGATCCGCTCCATGAACCCGGACGCGCCAGTTTCAGGGCTAAACAAAATTGATAAATAATGTTTATTTTCGTATTGGTTACCTTTTATAAATTCATTGCGCCAAGTGTCATCAATCAATTGACTGATTTCATCAGGCATTACGCCCTCGGTATATTTATCGGTTCGCCTTCTATCTACAGTCCACCAGACGGTGACGCGCTCATTGAATACACGCATGGCATGTTCAATGAGTGATGCATAACGGTCTTTATCTGACTCCTGCAGGTTTTCAACATCAATACCTGGCATTTCATAACAGACAAGCAAACCACCGTCTTTATCAAGCACCATGTCCTCACGAATCAATTCCATCCACGGCAATAAGTCTTGGTATGGATGAGCTTTTCCTTCGTATTCTTGGCGTTCTTTAGATAGATTTAGCATAAATTACCTTGATCAAAACCTTCCGGTCTAGCATTGCTTGTTTGAATTGCATGTGGCCACGGGTCATAACGCTGATGCTGCTGAGAATATCGGAAGTAGATTTTTCTCATTTTCGGATCGAGCTTATGTAACCAAACCAGAAAGAAATGTATTAGCAATGCAACTACAGCCCAATAAGCAGTCTGTGTTGCAAAGCATATACATACGGCTAAGGTCGTATTAATTACGACCAAAGCCTTCTCACCGCCAGCCATTGTTTTTTCTTCGTTTAGAGAGCGGTGAACCGTTGTGACCCTAAGTTCTTGACTCATATTAAGCGCAAGAGAAGGACACTGAAGTACCGAGCATGCCTAATACTGATGGTGCCAAGATTGCAATAGCGATACCGATCATCACAATCATGATGTTGTGAATCCAGCCCTTAACTTCACCCAAGGCAATAGCAATACCTGCTACGGCAAAAGCCAATACACCAATAGCACGGGCAGTCGGACCGCATAGTGACTGTGCAAATCTTTCCAAGCCAGTTTCCCACGGCATAGCCGCAAATGCTGGTAATGCAAAGAATGCCAGTGCCAATAGGCAAGTCCCCTTCATAAAGTTTTTATTTGATAATATCTTCTGTAACATACACTTTCCTTTCACGGTCATAATGATGAAGTTTCATAATTTCACTTAGGCGTCGATTGCCTTTTTCTCGAACTAACTGCAGCACGAAATCGAATGTATCCCCGATTTGGCTTCTGACTGACTCAAGGGGCCAGTCAATGCCTTCGGTAGATAGAATGAGTGTTTCCAATGTTGATAAAGCTGATTTGGCACTATTGGCATGCATGGTGCCGAACCCGCCATCGTGACCGGTATTCAATGCGCGCATAAAGTCGAAGGCTTCAGGGCCTCGAATCTCACCTACGATAATGCGGTCTGGACGATAACGAAGTGCCAGCTTTACTAAACGTCGAATTGGAATGTTTGCTTGTTCATTAGCTTCGAGCGGAACCCAGTTAGGTACTTTTACCGATAACTCTCTGGTGTCCTCTATCGTGAGGATTCTTTCATCCTCTGGGATATAACCAATAAGTGCATTTAAAAATGTGGTTTTCCCCGTGCTCGTACCGCCTGACACAAGAATGTTCTTTTTTGAAATTACCTGCTCAATCAGGAAGTCCTTTGTCGCTTCGGTTATACAACCACGATTCACGTAATCATCGAGCGTCCAGACAACCTTTGAGTGCTTACGAATACATATCGTTGAACCCATGGTTGAGACGCCGTTTACAGCAGCTGCGATACGAAAACCTTCCATACGAGCATCTACAACAGATGATTCCTGACCGTCTTTTACTTCCTTATCAGAGAGTCTTGCTACGGTATCAATCGCACCACGAATTTCGGTTTCTGATATCTTTACATCAGGCAGGAATATCATCTCTCCTGCACGCTCTACCCATACGTTATCGGCACCATTAATCATGACCTCTTGTGTAGTGTCATCCTGCAGATACGGCATGATTGCCTGTAGCTGGTTTTCAAGCATGGCCTGAACGTGAGCAGTTAAAGTGGATTGGTTATTCATATTTTTATGTCGTAATCTGTTTCATGTTTGATGCCACGTAGCGTATGCAGAGCACAGCCATGAACGTAGCAAAAGGCCACCAAAGGATAGGTAGGTTTATAGGCAAATAAGTAGCAACAACTGACATGCCTGTTATCAATACAGTGATATGCGCCATGCGAACCTGTATGCCTGGTGAAGTAAATCCATAACCAGCAATCTTGATTTTTCTTGCGACCATGCCATCAATGAAAGCTGCGAACCCAAGAACTACCAATACCGGTATCCATCTTGACGCGATGCTGACTCTCAGGAATAAAGCGTAGACTTCCATCTTGAATGTCTTGAGCATCTTGTTACTTTGGCCGGCAGCCTTCTGTTCTACGCCAAAGATTGCTGCATCTTTATGTGGTGTGTTGTGCATCGTATCAACTGTTCTTTTGGCGAAAGTTTCTGCAAAGATTGCGTTGAACGCAGCATTTGCGTTTTCTATAATTTCTTTGCCACCTTCCTTACCATAAGCAATGTAAGCATTCTCTACATCGTTCTGAGCCGCCCTGTAATAGCTCTCAGGCGTGGATAACAGAGACATTGCAAAGAAAAGCGCAACCCCTACAATGAACCAGAATTTAATGTGGCCGGTAAGGGTCAAGCCGCCTCTCCCAATAAGCTTGGCAATGATGCATATTGGTCTATCCAGTACAGATCTCTTGTTGTGATGATTCTTGCAAGTATCATCAATCGAACGCTATCAGCCTTAACATCTGAATAAGGTGTGTGGTAGATTTTCACCAATCCCTTATATTGATCTTTGAAGCTTGATACATCCTGTAAGAACGGTTCCCATAATGTTGGGTCGTCGTTGAGTGTTCCGACTGAAACTTTGATAATCTGTGGAGCCTCGACTAACAAGCCTCTGATGTAAGCCACCATCTGTGCCTCGGTTGCGTATTCCATAGCGCTAACACTTCTGAAACCATTAACCGCATTGATCAGGCAAAGCTCTATCAAAGGCATATTCTTATTTGATGGGATAATGTCGCCCATGAAGCTAATCAGTTTCAGTGTTATCTGGTGCAAATTAGGCCATGCCTGAAAAATCTCTTTTAGAGGTTTTTTCAATTCAGCGTTTGCAGCTGCGGCATCTAGTTGTTCTATATTACTTAGCTTGTTCATACTCATTGTCCACTATCAAGTTCAGTAATTATGTGGCATTTGCAATTATCGAATGATGATGAATAACACGCCTTTTTCGGTGTTATATTTATGCAGCTAGTTGGATTTCTTTAGTCTTCATATACACTTCTGGTTTCAGACTTGATGATCGAACACACAAAGGGCATTCATATTTCGAGTGCAACTTGCCAACATTGACCACGTAATTTCCATCACAATGAATGCATTTTGTTGTGGCTAAAGAGTTAATTCTGATTTGCTGGATGAGGTGCCAGGTTCTGACAAAGGTGATTAGCGGCTCGGCTTTAATCGCATTGCAATGCTCAACGTAGAGGTCATAGGCCGCTACGATGATTTCCGCTTCTAATGATTCTTTTGAAGATTTCTTTAATTTTCTGTATGCATCGACAACGATGGAAGACTGAACCATCCGCATTGGATAGGTGGTGCTTGAATACCAGCTATGGTCACTTGGTAAAGGACCGGTAATAGGGCTCTGTCCCGTAACTTCTATATGCAATTTCATTAATTTTTCGCGCTTGATTGGCATTAATGCACTAACTACTGGTACGCGAGCGCCGCGCTTAAACATTTCCTCTGCAGCTTTCAGCATTCTCACTTCAAGCAGAACTGGAATAACTTCCTTGAATTTTTTGTCTACAGAGGTCATGGTCTAGTTCGCTCCCTGCCCTAATACAGCTTGAGTAAGTGCCAGATCGTCACCAGAGATGTATTTATTTAAATGGGGAAGACTAGATTCATCAAAGCGGAACTGTATTGCACATACACCACTCTCAGAAAGGCGCTGTATGTCTAGTGGTGACATTGAGCTTAGAAAGGTAGCTGTCGGCTCATCAATACCTAATTTAAATTTTGCAGTAATCGGGTTTGCAACGAGATGTTTTTGAGCAAGCATTAGAAAATGCTGGTTTAACTTAATCAACTCTGCGTTTGCTGCGCTATTTACATCAGTCATTTTGATTCCTAATATCAATTAATTAAATTGCTAACGTGTAGCCATATTAGAGATTTAATTTTTTGTTAATAATGCTGATATCGCACTAATTTAGCGGCTTTTCTTCCTTGACAAATTAATTTTCTACATATTTTGGGCAAAAAAAACCCCCGAAAATACGGGGGGTTAAATTATGCTGCTTTCTTGTGCGCGAGTTTGTTGTTCAACATACCGAACATCGCACCCGGGAGGTCATCCACGCTGTCAATCGAACACCATGTAGTAAACAGGTGTGCTAATGTAACGCCGATACCAACACCCATAATTTCAATACCAGCGTTTGCCGCAGCTTCAATCACTTTGGCTGACTGATCATTGTAATTAGGCTCACCATCAGTAATAACAAACAAGATTTTTCTTTCTTTAGCCTGTTGTAACAGGTCGATTGAAACTCTTGCCATTGCATCACTTAATGGTGTGTCACCATAATGCGTCAACATATTAAAGTTTTCGGCATTTGAAATTGGCTTTACCCCAAATGGACTGATGTAATCAACACCATTCGCAGTTGGAAATACAGCCACAGCGGTTGTTACTCCATGTATCGACGCAAGCGCCTCTGCTGTTGCATAACCGCTCAAAGCGGCTATTTTCAGCTTATTGTCATGGGTCATACTGCCGGATATATCGATCAGGAAACCTGCAGCCAAATCAATATCAATACCTTCAGTACGTTTTTCAAACACTTTTCCACCAATCGCAACTTCATGCAGATGACGCGGTGAGAATCTTGCACCTCGGTCGCTACGCAAATAGCTAGATAAGGTTTGGGATTGCACCATCGTATGCAATTTCAATTTGAGCGCGTTTACAGCACGTCTCGCTTCAAAATCATAAGTTGCATTACGTCCTTTGCTTTCACGCTTCACAGCGTTAAACACGCGCATTGGACCGCTACCATCATAGTCCTCTGCTTCTGCCTGAGTCTTAATCTGGTTGATCTGGTTTGCCAGTACGTCGCCAATATCTTCATATTGGTCGCCTTTTCCTGCACCTAAGATGCTTTGCAAGACTTCTGACATTTTCTGATCTGATTCTTCATCTTCTGAACCACCAACAGCGTTAGCTGTTGATTGAACATCATCTGATTCATCAGCATCGCCTTGACCTGATGCAGTAGCATTACCTGCATCGTCCGAGTCGTCACCGTCATCACCAGACGCAGAAGAACCGTTGCCATCATCTGAGTCGTCATCCTGAGTGTCACCACCTTGAGATTGATCGGCGCCGGGAGGTTGATTAGTATCAGGTTGTTGAGCTTGCTGTTGTTGCTTTGCTTGCTCTTGCTCCTTTTCCTTCTCTTCCTCTTTCTTCGCTTCTTCTTCAATCATTTGCATGATTTCACGAGTCAGATTGAACACATCCATCGTTGATGTTGCGTTCTCTACATCAAATGCTAAAGCTTCAAGCCTGATACGGGTATTCTTCGGCAGCATTTTTTCAAATACTGCATCAGCTTCTTCCATTAAAGACTTAATAGCGTGTTGTTTTAGCAAGTCATGGCGAAGTTTTGCCAATATCCAGCCCTGCATAATTGCAACAGGTTTAGATTCTTCTTTAGGCGCTTTGAACATCTTTTCTTCCACCATGATTTCAACCAATTTTGCTAAATTGTCAGAAACACCAGGAAAGCGTGATTTCTGCAATTTTTCAATCCTGATATCTTCAAGCAGATTCATCATGCCGAAAAATGTTGCGGAGTTTTTCATCGCCGCAATTTTCTTTTGCATGTCCACGCTATTATCAGTGAATGATATATGTGCAGTTTCATGGCCAACAAAACCTAAAGCCTTAACTTGAACATTAGGATCGTTGTCTGGTAATGGAGGTAGCCAAATCGTATCTACACAATTTGTCTTAGCCCAGTCACCCTGCAACACTTTCACACCTTGTTTACTTGCCAATGCCCCGGCAATATATGGAAGTGCGTTTTTGAGACTATTTCGCATGATTTTTTATTCCTTATGGAAATGACGGGTGCCGAAGCACCCATCGATTTTTTAGAAGAACGCTGCCGCTTTCTTAACTGGTTTAGGCGCAGGAACTGTATTCACTAAAGGCAGAGGTTTATCCTCTTTCTCAGCTTCAACCTCCTTCGCTTCTGCCGTGTCAATCAACGTTAATTGAGGTGAAGGTGATTTAACCTCTTCATTCTCAACTACAGGTTCGGCTTTAATTGCTTTTGGCGCTACAGCTGCTAGTTTAGGTTTTGGCTGTGGTGCTACTTCCACCACTTCCTCTGCTACAACCGGCTGTGGTTCTGGTTGTGAAATAACTTCTTCCACTTCCGCCACCACCGGAACTACTGGCTCACTTGCAGTTGCTGATACTACTGGGGCAATACTAGAGGCTAGGCCTTGTTGTATCTTCTCAGCATGCTTCAGCATATCTTCAGGTTCGCACAGCATGTTCACCAGACCGATTAGCGCAGAATAATTCACGCCTTCGATCCAGCCCTCTGTAGGCATAGAATTCAACGTGCCATCGATGGTATCGACGATAGGTTGAATGTTTTGCCCATCTAACACACTTAGGCCTGCCATTTTGTTGCGGATTGCGACGACTTGATTTAAAGCGCGTTGACCAACACGAGGTTTGCCAAGAAAGCTTTTTTCATACGCATCCCGCGCTGCGGTTGAGACCTCGTTGAATAACTTGTTAACCAAATTATTTACCAGACCATCACCTTCACCTTGAGGAACGATGTTAAAAACATCGGTTACAAAGCGGAAGCGTTTAACCGCCTCTGCCTTGCTCAGTGTTGAACGCTCTACAATCTCGCGCACAACTGGATCGGTAATGTCATTCAGATGTTTTTCCAAATTCGCATCGTACCCAGCTTCAAAGTCTGCAAGCAGAGAATTGAAACGCTGTCTGCTCTCATCCAAGAATGCTTGCACATCCTGCATTTGATTATTTGGGATAACACGAGATGAACCGCCTAGGGCAGAAACACCTACTGACATTAACTTTCTACTGATTTCCTTTTTCAAGCTGTTGAATGGCGTGAAGGTATCTGTTGGATAGATCTTCTTGCCACCTTTTGTGATGATGCCGCCGCCTGGTAAGGTTGCGTTCATCTTTACTAGATCGCCTTCAGTCGTGCGTTTATAGCCTGACCAAATTGCGTTATCTACGTTTACTAAGACGATTTCTTTGAAAATGTCTTGCTTGGATTTACTCATGATGCTCTCCTTTTACTTAAAATTAGAGGGCATCTCCCCTATGGGGAAAAATGCCCCATCGGGTTTTGAAACTAAATCTACTATTTTGAAATGCGTACATTAAGTACACTTCTGCCTTACGGCGAGAACCTTAACAAGCGTCTTTCATCGTTACTCTTTTAAAGTGTCGGTGAAAGACGCCTGCAGAAGCAGGCGGAAAACCATTCGGTTTAATTTTTTAAGCGGACAAACGCTTCGGGTACATAGGAATAATCTTGTAGGCCACACCTTGCTTTTCTAACAGTTCGCAATGTGCTTTGACCACAGGATCACTCAACAACTCTTTAACGCGCTCTTGTTGGTTTAAGTTAGCTTCAGGTTTAATTGTGTCGATTTTTTTCGTCATCATCATCCCCTTAACCGCAAGAACCAGTAATTCCGCACGCTTGGCAGAACTCGCAACCATCTTTCTTAATTACAGAAGGAGAGCCACAGTCCTTACAAACCTTGCCAGCGATCACTCTTGTTGCTTTCACAACTGAGACGTTTGTTTGCTGGTCCAAGATACCTAATGTCTCCACTGATTCGCCTTCCTCAGTCAGTAGACCAAGCATAGCGTAACGATGAATAATCAGGCGTGCGATATAAGCTACCGTACTAGGGTAGTTACGCGATTTTTCAGAGCCTGGTTCTTTTGCCATGAAATCACCACGCGCCTCTGCAAAATTCAGCAGTTTGCGTAGCTTCATGCCGACCCATGCCGTATCCACAACCCTCATATCGAGAGAAAGAATCTTGCATAGACCATCCAGTGCTTTTGGATATTCACCGGACAACCAGATTGAGTAAGGACGACGTTGGCCGTTAGGCATAATCAATTCTTTCACACCTAAGACAAAATCATCATTTGTCGCAGCGTTGAGAACGTCAACTGTCCAGCTCATTGTGCCGTCTGTACCAGACTTAGGCTCATTCAGCGTCATTAATGCATCCATCACTGGAGTCTGTTCGCCCTCTTTAATATCAAGAGCGTTCAATTCATCGCAGCGATAACGCGCTAACTTCGCAAAACCTGCTACCAAGCTTTTTACACGGATAACTTCGCCATCAGGCGGGTTACTCATTTCAAAGCCATCGTCACCGGCAGTATTCTCCAGCAACGCAAGTTTCGTATTCAGCCAAGCCTTGTCATTAACACGCATGTCCATTGATAAAGTTTTAGCTACAGCACCTAAACAACGAGGCTGTTCAGCACCCATTACCCACACTTCAAAAGGAGTATTAACTTCCTCTTTAATATGAGATACGAATACTGCAAAATCACCCAATGGATGCTCGATCATTTCCGACACCCAGCCTTCACTACCTTTCGGTAATTTAGGACGACCTGGCCAGCGTAAGCTAGACAGAACAGGTTTCGGTACTGACTCAAGTTTAATGCGGCGATCTACCAATGAAGGCAGTTCCACATCGTTAGGGATTTGAGCTACATTTTGAGAAGCGGCTGTTTCCAGTACTGCACCTGTCGTCATGTTAGGACGGTAAGTGGTGATACCTTTCAAGCCGTATTGATATGCTTCGAGATAAATATCCTTGAATGCTTCATAAGGATAGTCTTCTGGCACATTGATTGTCTTACTGATTGCGCTATCTACAAATGGCTTAACTGCAGCCACTATGTTCAGATGATCCATTGCACTCATCGTTTGTGCAGACACGAAATAGTCAGGTAGATTTTCAACCGCTGTCTCGCCGTGTATTTGGTTATACAAGCGATAAGCATGATCTTCAACCTTTAGCTTAACTTTCGTGTTGTCCTGCATGCGACGGTTTCTAAAATAGAACCAATCGAACGCCGGTTCAATACCATTACTGGCATTGTCCGCAAAAGCCAAAGCGATTGTGCCGGTTGGCGCAATGCTAATTAAATGACTGTTACGAATACCGTGCTTACGAATATCAGCTTTGATTGCTTCAGGTAATCTTGAAGCAAAACTTGGTGCAGCTAGATATTTATCCGCATCGAACAATGGAAATGCGCCTTTTTCTTTTGCCAGTTGAACTGACGCAGAATAAGCAGAATCACGCAAAGTTTCAGTGACCTTAGCCGCGAATGCGATACCTTCTGGGCTGTTGTACTTAATCTTTAACATTACCAAAGCATCACCCAAGCCCAAATAACCCAGACCTACGCGACGTTTGTTCATGGCTTCAATACGTTGTTGTTCCAATGGCCAGAATGAAGCATCTAACACATTATCCAACATGCGAACTGCAACTGCAGCAGTAGCACTGTACGCATCAAAATCAAATCTTGGATTACTACCAAATGGATTCAATACAAACTTGGTTAAATTCAAACTACCCAAGCAGCAGCACCCAAAAGGCGGTAAAGGCTGTTCACCACCATTCTGTTACTTAATGACCATACGTTATTTGTATGGCGGGCAAACCTCTTCGGATTCGCCTCTCCCCCTTCTTTTGTTATAGGAGAGTTCTGACTGTCGCATCATCTATTACTAGACGCCAATCCACTCAGTCGATCACGCTGCAGTTACGCTTGCGCCCTGTCACCCTCTTCAGGGTTTCCAAGTCAATCAGGATTAGTTTTCCTACCCATCTGGTAGGCCGCATGATATATACGGGTTGGTAGCCTCAATAGTCTCGGTATAAGCAAGATTATTATCACTATTAATGTTATCTAAAAAAAGCACGCCTGGTTCAGCAAAGTCATACGTTGATTGCATGACCTTATTAAAAAGGGCATCCGCACTAACCTTGCCATACACCCACAAGCCATCTTCACGCTTATAAGCCCCATCAATTAATGCTGATGGTTCCGCTTTATGTACCAGTTCAAAGTCACTCTTAGTCGCCAGAGCATCCATAAACTCTTTAGTGACGCCAATCGATATATTGAAATTGGTTAACGTACCTGACACACGTTTAGCTGAGATAAATTCCATGATATCTGGATGGTCAACACGTAACACACCCATTTGGGCACCGCGTCTTGCACCAGCTGATTCGACCGTATTGCAACTTGCATCGAATACCTTCATGAAACTCACCGGGCCAGAGGCGAGTGAATTAGTACCTTTTACTATGGCATTTTTAGGACGAATGGCTGAAAAATCATAGCCTACGCCACCACCACGACGCATGGTTTCAGACGCATCTGAAACTGAATCGTAAATGCCGGGTTTCATTGGATCACCAGTACGCATTGCATCATAAACTGGCTGCACGAAGCAGTTCATTAATGTTGCATTGATCTCAGTGCCTGCTGCAGAATTAACTCGACCTGCCGCAATAAAACCATTTTGCTGTGCTGTTAAAAACTCATTACTGAATTTCTTACGAGCATTAGCTGGTTCAAGCTTTGCTAAGGCATTAGCTACACGCAGCTGGATTTCTCCGACTGAGGTTTCGCTGTCCTTGCAATACTTGTCATATAAAATATCATTTAATGCTTCTTGCCTGGGCAAGAGTGATGCTACGTTGTCAATCTTCATTGTGTTTACTCCTTCTAGTTGGCCCCCGACCGAGGCGCACCAAAAAGCCCACACGAGGCCCTTTGGTGCGCCTCGTTTCGAGGTGGTAATTCACCCATTAGAAAGAGTTCACCCCATACGGGATAAAAGCTTCCCGCAGGGATTAAAGAAAATACGGCTAATAAATTGCCGCTAGTTTTGAAATGATGGAGACAAGCTCCCTCGATTTTGGCGATTACTCGCACAAAAAATTGAATTGAATTGCGTATGTAAAACGAACGCATCTGTCCTGACAGGACATACGGAATTAAACTCAAGTGAGTATTTTGGATTGGGTAATGCTGAAATTTAGATATGCTTAACTTTTAACGTGTACGGAAGCTCACACAAAGGCTAGGATATTCTCAATAATTAATGCTGTCAATACTCTGGAAAAAACTTCCCAATAAGCAATCGCTTATCGGGTTGTCTTTATTTTTCTGAATTGTGAGAGCGGTTATTTATCCAGAGAACGCCGGGAATGATTATCGCGGCAACACCCAAGATTGCGACCAGTACCAATAATGGTTGACTCATCATTATTCCTTTCATCAATTAGTGTCCAACACCCAGTAACCTATCAAAGTAAGAATACCATAAAACAATAAAGCTATTACAAAGGTATTTATACTGTTAGGCAAGTCCACTAAAGCATTTATTTTATCTAGTGCCGGTGTGCCCATCCATACGAATTGACCTACCGCTATAGATTGTATAACTGCTGCAAGATAGACACTCTGATTTTGATTTGGTTTTTTTAACATAAAACTCTTCTCCTTATAATTAATAAAAAAAAGAGATTCAGCCCACGAAGGACTGAATCTCCCTCGTGGGTTTGTTAATACTTCTTAAATCATTTTTACAATACGCACCCTACCGCTCTGAAGAATACGAACTTTATCTCCAACGAGAATTGCATTGTTGCTCTCATACGATTGGGTTACAGCTACAGTACGCCCGTCATTTAGCTGAATGATGTACTCATACGCTACTTCACGGTTAATGGCTTTCGTGGCGTAATTACCGCCGATTGCCCCTGCAGCGCCTAATGTAATGGCAGCTGCTGCGCGTGTTGCCTGGTTATTGCCTAATGTGCTTCCAAGAATACCGCCTAGTGCAGCACCTAAACCAGACCCAGTGTATTGGGCCAGTTGTGATGTGCCATCGACTGTAACTTCCCGCATAGCCTCTACTCGTCCTATTGTTACGGACTGCATCTGCTGTGCGGTATTGCTGTCGTATCTGTATCCAGAGTAATCCTGGGCACTAGCTACGCCGGCAACTGTTAAAAGCAATGATAAAAGAATTGTTTTGGTAATGTTTTTCATGATTAATTTCCTTAAAGTTAATTGCGGATTTCTCATGACCCCAACGGTCATGGATAACCGCGGGTTTTAAATATTACGTTTGTATGCAGACCAATAACCTACATCGATATGCTTACTAAAGAACTTTTGATGGACCCATACACATAAATCAGCAAGTCCGAATACTCCGCACAAGCCAACTAGATATACAAGCAACAATAAGTTATTTTCAAATAGCTGAAAGCCATTCATTTGTGACTCCTTTCCTTCCCGGTCGGGGGTTAGTTGAGTAAACAACCTGCGGATGGAGTCACCCTGTAAAGGTGATTCCTTTACAGGTTTTTTGAGATGCCGAGGTTTGTAGCCTCTGCGATTTTGGCGATTTCTCGCACAAAAAGCTTGTTTCTTTAATGTCCCAGAAAGACGCTAAAGAAACACCACTCAATAAAGAGTGGTGCTTTTGTGGCAATTATCTAAAAGAATGCTGCTGAACCAGTAACCTGTCGTTTATATGCAGGGATAACTACCTTTGGCTCTTGACCAAAGTATGCACCGAACTCACCTAAATGAATTCGTTTCTTAGTTAATAGCTCAATAACACCGGTGAATAATTCATCACTATTTTTTGCAAAGCGATTACTGCCGCCTTGATAATCTTTAAGGTCTCTTGCGCAGCGATACAACATGCGTTGCATAGTGCCAAGTTCAGTATTCACATAAACAATCAGATTGGTATTAGTGTTCTTAATAAAACCACTCACACCTCTGAAGTTGCCGTTAACACTGATTTTTCTCATGTTTATTTCGACTGGCTGATCCTTAAAAAGCTTTTTGATTTGGCTAAGAGTTAGCATTTTTTTGCTCCGTATAAATTACGAGCAATCCCCATAACGGGGCTTGCCCGTCAGGGGTAATAAAAAAACTGGTTACTAAGCTAAAGCCCAGACACCGCGCTCTACCGGATTAAACTTCGGATAGAGTTGCAATGTTTGACGAACTTTCGCTTTCCAATTTTCATTTGCTTGCAATTTATCAGGCGCAGCCTCAGCAATCTTTTGGTAAAGATCATTCAGACTTGCCTTACCGCCTAGCGCCATCATTGCGTGAGCAACGATAACGCTCCAGACACCTTTAAGCCTTTTGGCTTGCTGTGTTGCCATTGCTGACAAATCCACAAGTAAAGACAGTGGTGCTTTAGGTTTCTGCCAGAGCAATAGATACTCGTGCGCGATGAATGCATGTTTCATGTTGCTGTAAGTGTTTCTACCTGACACAGTGTTATGCTGTGTTTTGATAATCACACTTGCCAGTTCATTGGCAGGCATTCTGCTTATGCACTCAGCTTGATAAGATATATAACGGCCATTTTTACGCAAATCACCGATGAGGCACCCAAAAATTCCGTTAGGTTTTGTTGCCTCACGCTGGTTCATTAACATCAAATGCAGCTTTTCATGAAAATCTTCGTCATCAATACATTCACTAAGATCGTCTGGGTGAGGAATACCATTACCCCATACATCTTTTGAATAGCGAATAAGTGAACCATATGGCGGATGTGACACTACCAAATCCAGTTCTTTGCCTATCGTGTCGCGAATAGAATGACGTAAAGCATTGAAGCCTGAATGTAAGTCCAGACCATACGCTTCAATATTCATTTCTCGCGCTACTTCAACTGATGTACCGGAACCTACGCATGGGTCGCAAAATGAAGTTGGCTTATACTGCTCGAACAATGCCCGGTAGACGTGCCCCGAGGCATTCCCTCGCCAACTTGACTTCCCCCACTTCCCTCGATCAACGAAATTCATTACGCTTGTAACCATTTTTTTCTCCTACTGTTGGTGCGAATACTTGAGGTATCCACAAATTTTGAAAGAATCAGAAAAAAGCTGCTGCCCCATGGAATTTATTGGTTAACTTAGCTGCGTGTTTAGACGCACTTAAATAATCCATTTTCTTCACTGGTGCGGTTCTTCTTGGTTTACCCAAATAGCCCTGCAATTCGTTTTCTGAGATTTTGATGGTGGAGTACGAGTTTTTGATCTGTTGAGCAAAAAAAGTACCAAGACTCGAAGCGTTAAGAAAGTCTTTATACATAGCAGGCTTTACAGACTGATATACATAGAGGGAATTCTTCGACTTGAATCTAATCACCAGGTTTTCTGTTTTGTCGTTATATCCAACTTCAAGGATAGTGGACGAGGTAACAGGGTTCATTTTTGACATAGTTGTTCTCCTAACAAAAAAGCCCAACCCTAGGGTTGAGCTTTTGTTTGTAGCGTTTAATTAAACTTGTCTAGATGACATATAACGCAGCGCCCCGGATACTCCGGAACGGAATATCGTCATCAAAGCCCGCATAATTTGAACCGCCGCCAGTCTGCGCGGTGTTTTGCTGCGCTGGTGCAGAAGATTGTGCTGGGCGTGATTGAGATTGCTGACCGCCATCATGTTGCTGACCGTCATAACCGCCATCATTACCACCACTGCCTTGCGCTTTACCACCTAACATTTGCATTTGATCTGCAATGATTTCGGTTGTGTAGCGGTCTTGGCCTTCTTTGGTTTGCCATTTACGTGTTTGCAAACGACCTTCGATATACACGGAACTACCTTTTTTAAGGTACTCCCCTGCAATCTCCGCAAGTTTTCGATACATGACGATGTTATGCCATTCCGTACGCTCTTGTTTTGCACCTGATTTGTCTTTCCAGCTTTCAGTCGTAGCAATACTAAAATTACATACTGCTTCGCCACTTGGCATGTACTTGATTTCAGGGTCGCGGCCTAAACCGCCTATTAACAAAACTTTATTTAAACTAGCCATTTTTTATTACTCCTAGGTTGTATCAGCTTCCCATTTTGGGCTGGTAGGCTGATGATTTAATTGATAACCCATAAGTACAGGCTATCACTGATTGTGCTTTACGCAAGTTTATTAACCGCGTAAAGATTTTTCCACGAGTTACCGTTTTGTCTCTTACCGGTTTTGACGACTTCGACCATATCGTTGAGGTTGATATTTGCGTCTTTAATAGCACGCAACAGATCCTGCCCCCAGATACTTTCTTCGACTCCATCATCGCCTTTAATCAAGACACGGAATTGCTCAATTTCTTTACCAGTTTCGGCATCACCATCTTTCGACGATATATGACGAGTTGCTTTACCGTAACTGATTAAATAACCTTTGTATGTTTCAAGCGGTTTTGCCTTCTTAACTTCAGGTGTTGAAGTCTTGACAGGATTCTCCGCTATCGCAGGTTCTTTAACGATTACAGGTACTGCTACTGGCGTGGCTAAAGATGGCTTGGATTCCAGTACAGCGACATTTGATTCAGCTAATTTCTTAACCTCTTCAATTGTCATATCTACATATCGCTCGTCAGTAATCGCATAGTTCCCCGGTAAATTGGGTAACTGGAATCGCTTACCAAACTTGCGCTGCATACTTGTACTGCCTTCGATTACCAAGCATCGCTCAAGATGAGTTTTATAGCCTCTGAACAAAACGTACCCCATATTTTCTACAGGATGACCTTTTACCCAATCAGCTATCAGATAATTCGGCGTTGCAACTTTATCAATCAATGCCGCACCATCTGTTAACTCACCTTTTTCACCAATAACCTTTTCTTTCGGATTAGATATCAGCTTGTAGCCAACACTTACCGCGTATGAATAAGGCTTTAACAACAACTCTACAATACCTTTTATGCACGACCACACGTAAGAAGCAATTGGTTTATATATAAACGTCCAACTGATCCAAATTATTATCGCGCCAAATATCAACTCCCAAAACATGTAAAAGATTGGTGCTTTCATTTTCTACTCCAGATTATTGAGGTTTGATGTAAACCCCGTTTTTGAAATGCTTACCTTGCGGTAAACGCCCATATTGCCTCACGGCAAATAACCTGTTCAATTACCTCTGTCACAACTAATTGAACAGATGCCCCTTGCGGGGCGATCTGGGTTAAAAGAATGCAGCTGCACCAGGCACCAGACGTTTCTTCATGGATATTGCTATCCCTAAAAGAACGCCTACTTCATTCAACTTGTCATGCGTAAATACCAAGTTTTTGAAGATCGGATTATCTGGATTACAGGAGATTCTCGTTATTTGACTATCTTCGCCGGCCAGCTGAAAGGGCGCTACTCTTGAAAGAGCCATAATGAACAGAAGAAATACATAAGTATCATCTTCCATCACTCTTAGCACTCCGCGAGTTTTGCCCTGTGCATCTACCTTGAAAGTTAGATTGGAGGTCGTCGCTTTAGACGATATTTTCAGCTCTCCGAACAGCCCTACGCCCTTAAATGAATAATTCACATATTCATCCAGCAGCTTGAGTAGTTCTTCGGCCTTTTCATACCAGTCGTTATTTACCGTACCCGACCATGTTGCGACTATGATGGGTGCTACGCTTGAGGCCGCCATGATGAAACTCTTAGCTATTAGCTGATGCAGGTGTCATATCAACACCGAACACAGTTTTAACTATTTCATGAATCACAACCTTAGTCGTAGAGGTACAACCATTTGTCAGCGAACGTTCCAGCGCGTAATGCAGAGGTGACTTATCAAATGCTGTAGCTGCGCGGAAAGTGATGCATTGCTGCGCCCACTTAATCAGTGAAGATGTTGACATTGTTCGCTCCAGACCACTGCCAGCTTGACTACCGCCATCAATGCTTTGTGAACGAATCATTCGTGCCACCCGTAACAGGCCTGCGATAAATGATTTACGGTCAACAAACTCACCTTCTAATGGATCTCCACCGCCGATAGGTTCGACTTTGAGATTCTCTTCCGAGAACCACAACTTCAAATCGTCATCGTCCAATTCTGAAAAAACATCAACTAACAATGCTTCTTCTTCTGCTTCGCCTGGATAGCTAACGGCCAACATCATCGCAAAGCGCTCTGGTGTACTTGCATCGAAGATTTGAGCTGTATTGTAATTACCGCCCTCATCACCAGCCAGATTGGTATTGCCTGTACAAACGATTCTGAAGTTTGGATGTATTTTTACAATCTCACCTTGTTTATTAGACAAAGTAAAATCACCCATTCTCAGAATGTCATTCAGTCCTACCACGACGCTAGGTAACATACGGTCAACTTCATTTACCATGAACCAACCACCGTTTTTTGCAGCCTGTGTTAATGGCCCGTCCATCCAGACATAACCACCAGCTTCATTTAAGCCATATTGACCTAACATTTCAGCAAGCTCCAATTGACGATGACCTGTAATTGACCACACTGGGATTTGCAATCTGTTTGCTACCTGCTCGATGACGCTTGTCTTACCGCACTGTGTCGGACCGTATAAATACAACGGCAACAACATGTGATTATGCCAAGCCAAGATGTCCACCATAAGATCACGGCGGAAAATGTACTTGTCATTGCGGTTAGGCACTTGCAACAATAAATGCTGCTCATGCGGCTCCATCTCTACAGCAGTTGTCACATGAGACGGGTCAACAGCCATGTTGAATAGGTCACAAATTGGTTTTTGAATTAATTGCATTTTTTTAGCTCCTTAAAGTAAAAACGGAGCATGCCCCTAACGGGAACAAGCCCCGATAGGGTTTAGGCAGCGGCATCCAGTTGGATGTACTGCTTGTATTCAGATGGTAATTTTGAGTAAACAAAGGATTGCAGAATTGAGTAGTCGTAACCACAGAATCTGCAACATGCCTTGAAGCTGAATGGAACGTTCTCCACTTTCACTTTGCGGCCATGCCAGATAACAATGTCATCGGCAAATATCCACTCTAATACATCTATTTTCTCTTCTGGTACACCATCGTAAGTCAATACCGATAACGATTCGTAAAGCAACTCAGAGTGCGTTGAGATAATCTGTTGATCATTCCAAGTTTGTCTGGTTACGGCTCTTTTGGCTTGTTGATGCAACAACCTATTATCTAGGCCATCACTTACGCGAAATGCTACATGCCTTGTAACCAAGTCCGGAAAGCCTTTTTCAAGGTATTCGTCTGGTACTAAAGGTAGTAGTCTTTCACGACCAAAGTTTGAATCTGCCGAAGATATAACAGGCAACATTAATTGGTTCTCAAAAAAGTTACGGACTAAATTCTTTGTCTGCACACTTTTCTCGTACTTGGCCTTAACGACCTTTAATGTTTCTGTTTTTTTCTTAGCTTTAACTGTTCTTACACGATCTGGTACACCACTAAACAAGTTGACCTGCCTGAGAGGTTTTAATGATTTCTTCATCATCCCTCCCCTACGCTGCTTTTTGAACATCTAAGTTCATTGGCATTTGTAGTAATGGCAAATTGCCAGTACGTTTTGAAGATACTTCCATATAGCCTGATAACTTGGCTTGTTCAGAAATATTTCGCAACGAGTCTTGCCGTGATTCCCAGCCAACAAAACTGGACTCGCCAGATTTGCTGAGCTCACCGTTTTTGATTCGGCATTTTTGATGTTTCAAGTTACGGTTGATTAAGATGCATTCGCCATCCTGAAATTCCAGAATGTGAACGACCTTATCCAAGCCATTTCTAAAAACTGCTGATGCGATTGGTGTTCTTCCGCGCTGATGAACAGCAACATCCATGATTACGCGGCCAGAGTGTGCCAATTTTAGGTTTGTCATGATTTGCTCCAATTTACGCAGAGCAGATATGACTATGCCCCTAGGGGCGGTAGTCATAACCACCCCATCGGGTTTTAAAATGCGTACTAGAATGTACGCTCCGTTTTTGCCTCTCGACAAAAATCCTTGTTAAAGATTAGCTCTCATTGAAAACCAATTTTTAACCAGGATTACCCTGACCACCTTTCGATGGTCAGGATTTCCTAGTGTGTGGCATTAAAATTCTTGCGAATGTTAAGCAACACAGCTCGCACCGCTTTCCTAGTTGTCTTGTTATCGTTTTGCTTCCGCATGAACGAATGAAATTTAACCGCAAGTCTTATTGGGACTCCGGCATCTCGCATCCTTCCGATAATAGATTGTTGGATTAGTAGGGTACTCATGATATTTCCTTTCTCGTTGTTTACGGGGACTCCCCTTAAACACACCGCTAGATGCGCTTAAGTGGGAGTCCCCGCTTACGCGGAGACAGGTGAGGTTTGACGAATCAAACCTCTTTTTAGGCTAGTTACCAAGTGCTTTCTCAATCGCAACCGTACGGTTGTGCTGATAAGTTTCAAATGAGTTTTTCAAATCATTTACACCAGAAACTACACCACATAACATCCCAATAACTACGATAGCTTTAAACATGATGAATTACTCCTGATGCATAAGCTGCATCTAGCCCAGGTGCTGTGAACAACCCAATGTAGAAAAAAATACACCATGGTTCACAGACCCATGGCAAGAATAAAAAACCATGGAGTCATCCCGTGAGGGAAGACCCTCATGGGTGAAAGAGCTAATCATAGAGATTAACTTTGGGAGTACGGGGCAAGCGCCGAGCGCTGCCACAGGCTTAATAACAACTCTAAGAGAGGCTATAAGCAATATTTAACCATTACGCAGGATCACGCCATACCGAGCCGATTAGGTCTTAACAGGATGGATTTTTCAACAATAGAGATTTTTTAGCTGATATAGCTATAGAGCAGAAAGGCTTTGGGAGTCCCCTGCTATTTTGATATGCACGGCGCAATAGGCCATACGTTCTGTGTTTTCACACAAGAATTCTGGCGACTGAATAATCACTCGGCAGCATTCTCAATATGAATACATTTTTTGATATTTTATTAAATGCTTAACTTTTTTATCGTGTACAGAAGCTCACACGTATTACTTGTTTGTATCTTAAAACTTTATAAATCTCTATGTCAACAATTTTCTCGTTTTAACCCAACTGATTTTTATTTGATAGCAAAAACCGTTTTATTGTTAATCACTCGATTTTCTTTACCGTGGAAAAATATCGTTGCATTAACCCATATTGCAAAACAGTAATTTCACTCTAAAGGAAATTTTATGGCAACAACTAATGAAGACGTAGCAAAAAACATCATTGAGGCTCCGGATGCGGACTCAGTATCCAAGGCTATTCGCCGTGGTATCTCAGTTTCTGAGATATTAGACCGGGAGCGCGGCGATTGGCTGCAGCGTCACCGTGGCGTAGTAGTTAAGAAAGAAAGCCTGCTGGGTCATCCACATGTGCATCGCACATTCGAACGATACTTTGAGAAAATCTCACAGTACCTGTTCTTCATCCCTGTATTGGGCCGTGTACTGGTAGCAGAAAAAAATCACAAAGACGTTACCGCAGTTGAAGACGCTATTGTTAAAGCAATGCAAGGCGCTATTGCGATTTTTGATGAGCGTATCGGCCAATACAAGGCAGCTAAAGCGGCTCACAACATTCCAGATGGCGAATATAACAAGTCGTATGCGATTGAAGTTAGCTTCGCGTCCCCTCTCGACAAGCTGTATTTCCAGATGTTAGAAAAAGCTGACCTGTGCATGCTCTTGAACTATAACTTGTGGATTGAAAACGCTCTGCATCCTGACTTCCATAAAAACGAAGTGCATCGTACTGCTAACGAGTGGGAAGTAAAGCGCCAGATCAAGAACTGCAACGTTCAAATCATCATGAACTATCGCCGTGTACTCAATAGCATCAACCGTGACCAACGTGTTAAGCGCGGTGCTGAAAGAACTGCTGCCCCGGTCATCAAGTCAGTGAAAGAAACAAGTCCGGCCAGTAACGATGCAGGAGCTACTTTAGCAATCGCATGAGTTTAAATCCGAAACAGAAAGCGGCCGTTGCCTGTGAAAACCACTGCCTTGTAGTGGCTTGTCCAGGCTCCGGCAAATCCAAAGTAGTCGTCACAAAAGTAGAGGAAACTCTCAAGAAACACCCCGATGCAAATATCGTGGTGGTGACGTTCTCCCGTGAAGGTGCTAATGAGTTGCGAGAAAGGCTAAAACCTCTGCTGACTGAAGAGCAGTTTAAGCACGTCTACGCCTCTACCTTTCACTCGTTGGCACTAGCACATCTAAAAAGAGAAAAAATCAGAGTTAGAATAGCTACTGACACGAATGAGTACCTTCTGCGCGCACTTGAGCACTCAGGTGCAGACATTGCGTTTGAAGAAGCCGGGAAACTCTTGCAGAAGTGCAAGACCACACCCCACTACAAGCCTGGAAGTGATGCGGCTGGCTTAATCTATAAGGAATATCAGGCTATCTGCAAGAAAAATAATGTCATCGACTTTTATGACATCATGAGCATGTCATTAGACAAAATCAATGATGGCTCACTCCCTATTCTCAATGCTACACACATGCTTGTCGACGAGTTTCAGGACTGTGATGAGATCCAATATCAATATATGATGGCTCATGTCAGGACGGGCAAAGTTAAAGTGACCTGTGTAGGTGATGATGATCAGGCGATTTATGCTTTTAGAAACTCCCTTGGTTATTCAGGCATGGCCCGATTTGAGCAGGAAGCTAACGCCACTCGTGTTGTCTTGGATACCAACTATCGCTGCCGACATGAAATCCTAATTCCAGCTGAACGTCTTATTAAACACAACGGCAGTCGCATGGATAAGAAACTGAAATCAGCGCGCGGTCCTGGAGGCTCGGTTGAGGTTTTCAGAAAGCCTTCTAAAGAGTCTGAATCACTGGCTATCTGTGAAAAGATTATCGAGACAAGCTTTGGTACCAACATCGATGCGTTTACTGCAAACCGTACTCTCTATCCAGAAACTATAGATGGCAAAGAATGGGTGGTTCTCGCGCGAAATAACAGATTATTAGAGTCTATCGATGCTTGTTTAAAAGAATATGAAATCCCCGCAGTTAAAACTTTCAAATCTATTTGGGATAAAGCGCCCGTTTCATTGATGTTAACCTTGATGAAATCATTTGATTCGAAGGATAAAGTCAATATTGAGCACTTGCTTCATTGGATCGGCATAGAGCAAGATGACTTGCTGAAACTGGCTGATATTGTTGAGCATGATTACAGTAAGTTATTTGATCGTAAATTTACAGACAACATCAACACTGAGCCATTAAGCAAACTTGGATCTAGTAAGGTAAAGCGTTTTATAGGCGACCTTAACGGCTGGTCTAAAGGCTTTTCACGTTCTGACCCGGAGCGCACAAACTCCGTAATTGCTTCCATAGGCGCTTGGATGCAGGCACATGCCAAGAAGAATATTGATAAAGATCGTATTGGTATGGCTATTCCTGTATTGTTAAAAGTCAAAGGCACAATCAACGAACGCGTCGCTTTTGTGACTAGGAATGACAAGAATGAAGCAGGCACTGGTGTTCAATTAATGACCATGCATGCTTCTAAAGGACTTGAATACAAGAATGTTTGGATTATCAGAGCTGAGAGCGACATAATCCCCTCTACCGTCGATATTGTTCCTTCAGAAGAAACGATACAAGAAGAGCGCAGACTCATGTATGTAGCTATGACAAGGGCTAAGGACAAGCTTTACATCTCATCTACCGGGGACAACCCCCCTTCTGTGTTCCTTAAAGAAGCTAAATTAATCTAAACCTACCTAATGGATATCACCATGGTATCTATTAGGTATCTTTTTGCTACCACCCCGCAATTAAAAAATTTATCAATCGTTGTTAAAACTGGTACTACTTTAGTATCTAGTAGCTATCTGGTATTTAAAAAATATCTGATAGCTTTCTAGTATATCTTTGTTATCTAGTAGCTTTCTGATATCTTTTTATTATCTAGTAGCTATCTAGTAGCTTTTTATTATCAGTTAGCTATCAGATACCCATTTGCTATCCGCTAGCTATCTGATACTATTTCATTATCTAGTAGCTATCCAGTAGCAGATTATTAACAAATAGCTATCAGCTAACAATCTGGTAGCACCTAAAGGAGAGAGTAATGCCAACTATCGTATTTGTTTCACCTAAAGGCGGGGCAGGTAAGACTACCTCAGCGCTAGTGCTGGCAACCCAGTTAGCAAAAAAAGCCAAAGTAGAAGTGATTGATGCAGACCCTAACCATCCAATTGCAACATGGGCTACCGGGTCAAATAAACCCGAAAATATGACCGTAATATCCGATGCCAATGAAAATACCATTACCGACGTGATAGATGAAGCAGCTGCAAGAAGCCCATTTGTTATCGTTGACCTGGAAGGTACAGCATCCAAGATTGTTGTTATGGCGGTTACAAGGGCAGATTTCGTTATTGTGCCAACCCAAGGCTCAGAGCTGGATGCTGAACAGGCTGGGAAGGCATTAAATGTAATACGCCAACATGAAAAAAACATGCAGCGTCATGTTAAAAATTACAAACTACCATTCAAGGTATTGCTGACTAGAACCAATGCAGCGATTAGAGCTAGAACGCTGTCGCATATACAAAAATCAATGTTGGCTGCCGGCATCCCTCTGTTCAATGCAGAAATGAATGAAAGAGAGGCATTCAAAGCTATGTTCAGCTTTAGAAAGCCTCTGGAGGATTTGGATAGAGCCTCTGTATCTAATTTGGACAAAGCGATTGCCAATGCCGAGGATTATGCAATGGAAGTGATTGATGAACTTAGAAAAATTAAAGGAGATTGAGCATGTCAGAAGATCGAGTAAATTCCTTTGCAGCAGTTAATCTGGCTGATGATTTTAAGCCGGAGAAAAAACCAAAGCCAGCCTTGCCACAGGAAGAGACTGATAAATTGGCCGAATCTACAGGGTTCCCAAGCAGGCAGCCAAAATTAGAAAAACCCGTCAAGCCTACTAGGGGGAAGCGTTACAGAACAGGCCGGAATCAACAGCTAAACCTCAAAGTAACAAGCGATTCTATGGAGCGTTTTTATAAATTAGCTGATGATATGAACGCACCTTTAGGCGAGGTGTTCGATCAGGCGATTACGGCATTAATCGCAGCACGAAAAAACATAAAGAAAAGATAACAAATAGATATCAGATAGCTACCAGTTAAATTTTAAAAATTAAGTAAATACGTGGCTTCTAATGTTGGTCTATTCATAAGTGATGCAAAAAGTTGCGCCAATAAAAAGTTGTGATAGTTTTAATTATCTAAACAAATAGGTGGTAAAAATGCCAGATAAATTAAGCATAGAAGACCTCGATGGTCTTAAAAAAGTACACGAAATCATGGTGGAGCTTACGCTGCCGAACATCAATGCAGACGCTTTGAAAACGGTAGGTAAACTGGAAGGGCAGAAGTTCAAGCAAGCAATTGTTGCAATTGCTAACAATGAAGACAACATGAACCATAGCCGAAACTATGTAGGCAGTGTTACGTGCTTGCTAACTGGCCCTGTACAGCAGATGTTAACCTCAATGGGTTACGTCAACATCCACCCTGAAACCCTAATTAAAATGGGCAAAGAGTGTGGCCGTGAATTCCGTCAGCATTTATCAGCTGCATCAACTGGCAATCATGAATCAAAGCAATGGATTCAAAAGAAAATAACCGAGCACGGTTCAAGTGCGCCGGAGCAGGGCGCTCGTAGTGAACCACCGCCTCAAGCAAAGCCAGCACCTGCAGCACGTCCGAATAACGTTGCTGATATTAATCAACGCAGACCAGAGCCTGATTTTTCAAGAGATAACAATCCATATCCAAACGCCGCAAAGGGCAATCATGAATCCAGCAGAACAAGCCAGGACAAAACTGATCGTGACTTTTTCAGCGTGACCTTTTATGGCGGAAAGTCTGCGATATGCTTCAATGCGACAGAAAAAGACGGTGAATTTTCTATCAATGTAGATGGCGGAAATAAAAAACCAAACCAGCCAGAAGGCGGCAGGGCTATCGATTGGCAGGATAAAGTTGTATTCGGGTTTTCATCAGATGAATTGATTGAGTTAGCTTGGGTATTGCTTGGTGTCAGTGACTCTTGCAAGTTTTCTGGTCACGGTCCAGCACATGACAAATCATTCCAATTCAACCGCCAAGATACTGGTTATTTCGGCTCCGTATCGGCAAAGGATAAAGGCTCGCGCGCTGTTCCTATGTCTCACGCAGCCGGTACCCGTTTGATGTTCTTGGTTTCTCGTCAGATCCAAAAAAACTATCCAAACATGACCGTCACCGAAGTATTGGCCATGCTTACAAGAATGGCTAAACCTCGCCCTAATGCACAACCTAGAGCGGCTAACGGCTAATGGATGATATTGTTCATGTCAACGATGAGGAAAAAGCTTTTGCCCGTCTGGAAAAGCTTGGCATCACCACGCATGAACAATTGCTGCTGCATCTGCCAAAAGGTTATCTGGACTGCAGCAAGTTCTATGACAGGGTAGAGCAGTTATTCGGTCCTGATGAAGCCAGAATCTACAGGGTCACTGTTACCAGCCAACCTGACCTGAAAGGACTTAAACCGCCGCGTCTTGAGTTCTGGGTGAAAGATGCAGATGATGCACCTGTAAAGGTAACCGTATTTGGGATGGTGGAGCCATGGAAGCGCCTAGCTGTGGGTAGCATTGTATTCATTCGCGGGGTAGCAGGCACATGGACTAACAAGTTTACGAGAGTGACTGAGGTGGTTATTAATTCTCCTGAATTAATCGACCCTGACGACATTGGTAAAATCGTGCCTCTGTATCGAGGCAAGACGGGAGTGGTGTCGGTTGAATACATCACCAAACAGGTAAGGCAGTTTCTTCCAAAGATTAGCTCTACCGTTGAATATCTAAACCGGTATTTCGGCGGCACAAGTGAGCAGGAAATTCTTAAACGCTCAAAAATCACGGCTTTCAAGTCTATGGCAGAATTTGTTTATGCGCTGCATCACCCAAAGGATTTACAGCAAGGGATGGATGCGTTGGATGCCGCCAGGAGAATTGCGGCATTCGAGGTGGTCTGGACATCACAGAAACGCGCTATGGCGCGTCCTGATCCTAAATCAGTCATCCGTATAGACGACCGCATTTTAAACTCGATGGCGAGCCGTCTAGGGTTCTCCTTCACGCAATGTCAGAAGAATGCTATCCACGATATTTCAGAGGGTCTTAAAAGACCTTCACCGCTCAATATGCTACTGAGTGGGGATGTAGGTACAGGCAAAACTGCTGTTTTTGGTGTTTGTGCGGCAGCTGCGCGTGCTACAAACGCTCATGTAGCGATTTTAATGCCTAACCTGCTACTCGTGTACCAAACTGAAGCAAAATTGCGTGAATGGTACCCTAAAATGAATTTGGTGAGCATTGTCAGCGGCACTTCCCAACCCGATTTCACACAAAACCCGGTTGTGATTGGTACAACTGCGATGTTTTCTCGTATCAAAAAAGCAAAGTGGCACGTAGATTTCCTGATTGTGGATGAGCAGAATAAGTTCTCTGTCAAGCAACGCGAGGAATTGCGGGCTGAACATACCAACATCCTTGAAGCTACAGCGACCTGCGTGCCAAGAACAGCTGCACTGGTGATGAATAGCGGTATGGATTTGACCATTCTGCAAGAAACTCCCTTCAAGAAGCGGATTGTTTCAAGAATTGTTACTCACTCAGAACGAAATAAACTGATCGATCACATGAAAAAAGTGATGGAAAGCGGGGCGCAGGTTGCCATCGTTTATCCTAATGTCAAGGTAACTGATAAAAACGTAGAAGCCAAGGCTAAAGCGGATTCCGAGAATAAAAAATACTATGGTGCTAATGCCAAAAGCAGTGCGGAAGATGCTTTCACTCACTGGAATAAATTGTTCCCTGGTAAGGTTTGTCTCGTTCACGGCAAGATGTCAGATGAGGAAAAGATTGTACTCATAAACGATATGAAATCTGGGAAATACCAGATTTGCATTAGCACAGTCCTGATTGAAAGCGGTTTACATGTCGATGGCCTAATGTCTATCGTTGTGGTTAATGCTGGACGCTTCGGTGTATCGCAGCTGCATCAGATCCGGGGTAGGGTGGCACGTAATGGCGGTACCGGTTATTTTTTCATGTATGAACCAAACGAGATTGATGAATCCACAATGGATAGGCTGAAGATGCTTGAGGCTGAATCTGATGGCTTCAAGCTTGCAGACATGGATATGGAATTACGTGGCTTTGGTGATCTGGCTGAAGATGGAACTAAGCAAAGCGGTACAGTTAAAAGCTCTGTATTTACCAATATCAAAATCAGGCCTTCAGATTTGAGAGAAATTCTTAGCGTCTAGTGATATTAAGTAATATTAATTAATATTTATCTTAAAGACTTTATTGTTGTTGTTATTAAATATAAAAAACAACAAACAACAGTGTTGTTGTGTGATTTTTTACGATTAACTAATTGATAATTATAGATAATCATCCTTATTGGTAACTTTATTTGGGATGATTAGTTACTTAATCTAGGATGAAAACTTATAGAAAATCCATATATGTAACTTTTATTGGGATTAATGGTTACTTTTTTTGGGAGAAATAGGTAACTAAATTTGGGAAAGAAATAATCATTAGTTACTTTAATTGGGATGTGTAGGTAACAACAATTGGGATGGCCTAAAAATTAGGTAACAAAATTTGGGAATATAGCCAATATAATAACTAACTAACTGATAATAAATAAAAAAAAGATGTTATACACAGACAATTCCAGGATAGGTAACAAAAAATGGGATGCACAGGTTGAATAGGTTACAAGAATTGGGTTAGTGTAGAAAACATTACAGCATAGGTAACAAAATTTGGGTTGGATATTCCTTGGTGCCAAGATTAGGCGTTCTAAGAACAGGTTGATAGGTAACAAAATATGGTGAAAACAGCACAATAATGACAGCCTATTATAATCATTAAATATAAAAACCAATAAAATCAATAACTTAAAACGTGTAACTTCGCGTTAATCTTATTTCAATCCCAAATCTTGTAACCTATTGAAAATATAACATAGCAAAAACACGGTTATATTTAATCACTCGATTAGTAATTTTAGTGTATACGGCTTCCAATATGGATGGGGGCGGTAGTGAACGCTATCAATATAAATTGGCAGCCAGGCAAGTTCTACCAAATTTTGTAACCTATTGACGCGTCTCATCCCAAATTTTGTAACCTATTGAAAATATAACATAGCAAAAACGCTGTTATATTTAATCACCTGATTAGTAAATTTAGTGTATATGGCGTTATTGCTTGCAATCAGCGATAGTGAGCGCTCAGTTCACCAGTAAAAACGCCTGCTCCCATCCCAAATCTTGTTACCAATTATTCAGAAGAGTGGAAGATATAAATGGATTTAAGTGGTAAATGGAAACAATAAAAAGGTTACAAGAATTGGGACTGAAAAAAACTTCTTAGCAGAATTTGACAAAACTGAATTCGTTAATCATTATCACATTAGTAACAATTAATTTATAAAGTATGTAACCTAATGTGGGAGGAAGTATGCAAAACATTTTGCCGCCAATGATAAATTTGTCTAAAGACACTGAGCTGCTTAATAAGGCAGTTGGTGCAATTCACATTAAGGTTCAATCCGGCAGCTTGGGGTTGATCCAAAGAAAACAAATTAATGCCTTCCATTACTTTGCTAGAGACAATCCAGACAAAGAAACGCATTACGTTCGGTTACAAGATTTATACAGGATGGTTAATTACAACTCCAACAATATCTCAGAATTTAAAGAGAATGCTAGGAAGCTGGTAAGCATTAATGTTGAATGGGATTATCTACGTGAGGATAACGAAAGGGTATGGGGAGTAAGCAATATTCTTTCAGAAATTGAATATGTTACTAACGGCATAGTATCCTTTAGCTTCCCTAGACGTATTCGAGAGTTTTTAGCAACGCAAGAGCATCGAGCCTTAGTGAATATGCAAGTTCAAAGACAGTTTACTATGAGCTATGCCTTATCTCTGTATGAAAATATCACCATATATAGAAGTCAGGGAATCACCCCTCAATACGCAATAGATCAATTAAAATCATTGTTGGTGGTAAATGATGAGGAAAACCCAACATATAAACAGTTTAAATTTTTTAATAGCAAGGTTATTGTTCCAGCGGTCAAAGAGATTAATGAAATATCTGACTTGTTTGTGGAAGTTAATTACCATAAAAAAGGCCGTACAGTGGAATACATCAGTTTCACAGTAGGCGTGAAACCTCAATCTTTCCTAGACTTCGACGATGCCCCAAATATTACAGAATTGCATGACAGGCTAGTGCAATTTGGCTGCAATTCTAAACAGGCATTAGATATGATAGATAAACATGAGACTGAATACATTTTAGGTAATCTGGATTATGTAGAATCTCAACTGACTGGGCCAGGCGGTAATAAGATTAGAAACCCTATGGGTTTGTTCATAGATGCATTGGCAAAAGACTATCGAACCAAAGAACCGGAAATAATCAGGAAGGCGCGAGAAAAAAGGGAAGCCGAAGCCAAAAGGAAGGTCGAAGAAGAAAAGAGAAAGCTTGAAGAAGCAAACGAGAAAGCAGAGCAAAATAGACAGATCAGGGAACGGGTAAAACTAAAATATGATGAACTGGATGAAGAAGAGAAAATATCACTCCAGGAATTATTTGTAGATGAAATGATAAATACTACAAAAATACCAACTGCTAATACCTTCAAGAATAGCGGGTTGAAATCTCCGGCTGTAGCTAATGAGTTTTATAAATTTCTTGATAGACATTGGGGTGGACAGGGATGATTCTTAACTATTCCTCATATGTCGTATCTCCTAAATCCAAAGGCGGTGACGATATAGTTCATACTAAAATACTAGAGGACGGAAGCCTTCTCGCTATATTGGCTGACGGTGCAACTGGGGCAGGGGATGGCAGGAAGGCTGCCGATGTATTTGTGCGATCCTGTATTAACAATATTCGCTTGTTCAAAGTAAGTGACGATGTTATTACTGAGGCATTTGCTAAAGCTGATGAGCAAATTCAATCAACCGGATTGTATGCAGATACGACCGGCATAGTAATGCTAATCAAGGATGGTGAATACAAATGCGCGTCAGTAGGGGACTCTGAGTGCTGGATGAGTAGCCCAGATGGACGTATAGCCATCACTATAAACCAACGTAGAAAACCAAGAATCGGGAGTGGCTCTTATCTGCCATTCGTGAACAAAGGTAGGGTGGATGGTTGTATCGTTCTAGGCTCGGATGGATTGTTCATGGCTTTCCCGTCAGTGGATGAGATATTCTCGATAGCTGCAGGAGCGGTCAATGATAAAGCTGGAGCAGTAGCATTAGCAGCTGAAGCACGAAATACAATATTGCCAGATGACCTTTCGATAATCATAGTTTCCTGACAATTTGATAATAATAAAGCCGCACCTCAAAAGAGATGCGGCTTTTATTTTGCCAGCTATTTGCATAGCTACTGCATTTAACAACAATCACCCACTAATTTCATAGCATTAGTAGTTTTTTCAGTTAGAGAATTTTCAATTTTTCCTGACCATTGAATCATCTTGGCCAGAAGTTGCGGAGAGACAACGCCATCCCTTATGTACTTGGAACCGCGTTTGGTGTGACTCATCCTGATCCGCTTATTCGGCAAAATCTCGACAATAGTAGAGGTTGCGAACTTGTGGGTAGGGAGGAACTCATCACTTTGAAGCCCTTTGAAAGACTGGCCAACTTGGAAATGATGTTTTTCCATCGCTTCCTGATCTTTTTTACAAGACTCTTCGCGTTCGGCAAACTGGCGGCATTGATAGATTTCGTAGCTAATCATACTATCTACGACATCATCGCCGGTTGGCTTTGTGTCATAAGAGTTAAACTTGCCACCTACAGCAATGCTTCCCGTACCATCTGAAATCACAGTGGAGAATCGTGAAACAGAACCGACTCTTTCAATGATTGCATAATGACCGCGAGGTTTAAGCTTGATTTCTGCTTCTATGTCTCGTATCAGCTGCACATAGGTTTTTGGAAAGTCCTTACTATCCTGATCGATACTATGTATCTGCACCAGAACAGGTTTGCAATCCGGACCGCCCATGTAATCAAGTACAAACTTAGTGAAGTCGATTTGGTAGAAAACATCGGCTTTTAAAGCAGCCTCACAACCAGCAAGCATCGCAGGGTTGAAATCCTCTCTATTTTGAAACGATTTTTTTTGATTCATTTTTTTGCTCCTAGATAATTTACAGGGAGCGATATCCACTAGGGAAAATCGGTTCCCCGTGGGTTAGTTTTGAAATGCATGATGAGATTCATGCGCTATTTAGTCTCTCGACTAAAATTCTTTTAATAATAAAAACGTAACTTTTACGTTAGAGATAATAATAAATCCGTAACTTTTGCGTTTGTAATAATAATAAAAACGTAACTCATCAACTTTCCGCAATATCCTGTACAGGCAAGACGCTGTGGAAAGGCTGCCTCACGGCAGCCAGTCTTTAAACATAAATAATGGAATGATCAGGCAGTTGTGACCTGATTGCCCCAAAATTTATTCGTAACGCCATAAACGCTATCGATTGAATAGCTCTTGGTGTTATCCAAATATGCGTTAAAGCTGTCATATTCAGTTTGCCCGTATTGGGCTTTATTGAAATTGATTGTTAAAGGCCTCAACAATTCCATCTCAATCATAGAGCCGGCACCATTCCATGAGTCAAAGAACCCTACGCAATTACCTGCAGGAAAAGTTATTTTCCCTTTGTAATCTTCCAAACCGCTCACATTAAACAATCCTACGAAAGTTAATCTGTTGCAGTTTGAAGTAGTGTTTTCCATCTCAGAAACTAAAGCCTCGTAAGACACGTACTCCTTACCGTCACGCGCTTTGCGATTTGGCCAGGCACCGGTACATTCGAGGTTATGTGCTAGCAATACTTTCTTTAACTTGGCTGGGTTTAGATTCAGCACATCGATGATATGTTTAAAGTATTCATCGTATGCCACACCGTAGCGCCAAAGGTTATAACCGCTATCAAGGCCTTCCCAGTTTGTGTGCATTTCCACACGCAAAGGCTGGGCTCTTGTATTGCGGATTAAGTCTTTAACCGGCGTAGAGCTGTCTCGGCTGTATAAAGTGTCACGAATCAGGTCTTCATTCTCTGAAATTGCATCTTCAGGGGCGATTTCCAAATCCTGTTGTGACTCCAGTGCCGTCTTGATTTCAGACTGATACACGCGAATTGCATTGCTTGAGCAGTCCATAAGCCAAGGGTTGATGTCGTCATAGATGCCATCCACAAAACTTTCATATTTCAGCTTCATGTTTAATACATCGTTAACTAAAACCAGCTGGTCTTCACTCAGTTTGTCGTCATGCTCAACATAGTTCAAAGTGACAGATTTAGGAATTGCATTTAATACAATTGCCTTAACTGCTTCGTTGATTGCTGTGTTCATTTTCAATTGCTCCTTATAAAAAATACAGGGAGCAATCTCCCAAAGGGAATGATTGTTCCCCATGGGTTAGTTTTTGAAATGCGTGATTTTATTCACTGCTGCTTTTGGCCTTACGGCACAAAATTCTTTCCGCAATGTCCTGTACTACAAGACGCTGGGGAAAGGCCACCCCGAAGGGTGGCTATCCATTAAGCAAATGCGAGAACGTCTTTTAACTCGTTATCTAAAATTTGCTTATTATCTGGCTGTGAAACATGTGGTTCAGGTTCTTCTGAGCGAAGACGTGAAGCATGCACACCAGGCACGCGTACTGTTTTCAAATCAATCGACTGTAAATAATCATAGCTATACAGCGCAATTGCCTTGATGTACTGCACGCAGCCCATAAAAGACATGGAGCCGCAGAACCAGTATTTGTTGCCTACACCGTTTTCAGGTAATACTTGGGTCAGATTGATGCAGTTCTCTGGCCAATCCATGATGATCAGATTCTCTTCGAACACGCGAGCATGTTCTAAACAACCTGTTACCGGGTCAATGTATTGCACTTGAACACCGGCATAATTAGCACCATCAACGGATCTGACTACGCCCAGCATATTTACATCAAAGTACATTTCAGGCCGACCTGCATAACCGCTGTAGGAGGCACTTGTTTTAACTTTAGGCTGAACCAGCATACCAACTTTTAACTTAGACATTTTGTTGCTCCAAAAATGAGGCAGAACAACTCCCAGTGGGAGTTGCCCCACCGGGTTATGAATAAATTACTAATTTTACTGACGATCAGGCTGCCAGTTTACTTAACTGAATACCGCAATGCTCATTCAACGTCAGCACGTACTGTTGACCGATAAAGTCTTTGTACTCGCTTAGGTTGATGGTATTCAACATACTTTGTAGTGCGATTACCTCATCACCAGAACGCAGCATTTCAACATAAAGCCTTAATGCGCGCGCATCGATTTCCTGCTCATGCTCCTGGAATTCATCATTATCCATATAAGATGAACCTTGCATGACCGCTTCACCGACATTCTTGGCTTCGCTAGGAACAAGCAGCTGGCCATCGCGCGCCCATAATGGCTCATCATTGATTTCAGCAACATACTCTTTACCATCATTGGCTTTGTATGTGATTTTATAGCTTTCGCATAAAACCACATGACAATTGCTAGGCCAGTAATTCAACCCAACATCGCCCGTCTTGCCAAGACCCACAACTTCAACCGTGAGGTTGTCGTTATTCAGGTCATGAACAAAAGGACCGACCCAATGATCGTTTTTTAAGCTGATGCTATGCTTGTAATGGTAATGAGTCTCCAGCAAGTGCCATTGCATTTTCTTAGCGAAAATCCAAGCAGCTGCGTTTGATTCATCTTCATACTCGCACATGTCATCGGTAATAAAGAACATCTCTTTACCATTAGCTACTTCAGCATAAGAGATTGAAGGTTTGTTTGCATTTACCGAATTGCTGTGTTCGTTGTAACAACTAGGTTGCACAGGATCCACCAGGCCATAGAAATACCCAGACAGGCGCACATCTTTATCACATAAAACCTTAAAACCGCCTTCTATGTTTAACGCATAGTCAGCGATACCATGATCAGCAAACTCTTCTGGAGTTAATTTACCTTTAAGGGCAATTAAGCGGTCCAGATGGATTTGATTGATTGCAGCACGAACCTTTGCAAAGACTTCTTGTTCGTTAATAAGTGCATCACGGTCAGGCATGCGAGCAGCAAAGACAGTCGAATCTAGATGAATCACATTTTCTAAACAAGAGTAATGTACTGAAGAGCGGCTTACTGGCAGTCCCTGCAGGTACAACTTGCAGTTAGCCGTTAAGTCGCCTGTACGAAATGCTTTCCAGTTGGATTCTGGAGCATAAATATGTCCAATTCCTGCAACTTCAAGAAAGCGCTCTGTATCCAGTTTGTCTGATTGGTTTAATTTAGTACCATTCAAACTTACCGGAATTGCAAAGCCTTCGGCCAGTTTTTCCAATGCAGTTTTCGTCTTACCGGCATCCAACTTAAAGCCAGTTAGAATTACAGTTGTATAGCTACCATTGAACAGAACATCGCATGACTTAACCTCTAAAGCATTTCCAGCAAGAATCTCGCTAGACTTACCTTCGATGTATTGGCCATTGCTTTCAACATAAACGTGCTCTGCGGAATAAAGCGCAGAGAGCCAACCCATTCCATATGCACGTTCACGCTTAATAGTATCAGCATCCCAGCCCGACTCAGCAACGCTGAACAGGTTCTGGAAATCACTAATGCCATTGCCATTATCTGAAATCATCAGTTCACCTTCTACGGCATTAGTAAAATGCACTGCTGTCGCACCAGCACGTCTTGCGTTCTGCATGAGCTCACCAAGAACGGTGCTTTGGTTACTGAAGGAAAACTCAAGATTTGCCAAAAGCTTGTCCTGATTAACTTTAATAGCTACTGTATTTTTTGTATTGCTCATGATCCAACTCCTAAAAATTAGACAGAGCAGCCCCAATAGGGCATGCCCCATCGGGTTTTGAAATGCGTGATAAATTCACGCGGCTTTTGGCCTTTCGGTCAAAATTCTTTCCGCAATGTCCTGTACTAACAAGACGCTGTGGAAAGAGCCGCAAATGCGACCCTTTGACCCGTTAAGAAATCGACACTGTTTTAGCAGCCATCTGTTTCCACTTATAAAGGGAGTACACGCACATCACGGTATAGAAAACATACAGTAATGCCATGCCGAACAGATTGGTCGCAACAGCAACGATTATTGAAACGATATTACAAGCGATAAACCAGTAAAAACCTTTGCGGTTTTGATGGGCAACTAGCAGCTGGCCAACAATTCCGGTTAACAGGATTAACACTTGAAAGAAATTATCGATAGTCATTGATAGCTCCAAGTAAAAATTGAGGCTGTCCCCACAGGACTCAGCCCCGTGGGATTTGAATATAGCAACTAACCTGGTACCGGCACGTACTGACCGGGCATATCATCATCAATATCCACCTTGCAGTTTTCATTGGTTACGATTAGGTCACGGTCAATGCCATGTTTAAATGCCGCAAGCAGCACATCCATTTCTGTTTCATAGATATCAGCCTCACAGTCAGTGAAGCCATATCCAAATTCAGATTCATAGATGTGAATACCAACCGCATTCAACTTGTTCAGCATTTCCAGACGGGCAGTTTCCTGAATGTCGATACCTGTTAAGGTATAAACATCATCCCATTCAAGATTGCAGTTGTTGCATTTGACTGACTGCCATGCAGTTCTGACATCGAGATTCACTTCTGAAGTGGTCTCAATATCATCTGATTGGCAAGCAGGGCAGTTGCATCCGCTATATTCTTTGGCTATAGATTTTTTGATTTGATTAGTACACATTTTGATGCTCCTTTGGTTAATGGAGCATATCCCGCTAGGGAGTATGCCCCGTTGGGATAAAGCACCCGTGAGGATGCTGGTTTTGAATTACATGTTGGCTGCTATTTCATCAGGCACTTCGACTTCATTGCCTAATTTGCTAGCAACGAAACATCGCATGGCTGCGATAAGTGGAGTTTGTCCATGTGTCCAAGAATTACTTCCACTATATCTCGCTAGATATAGGGCTTCAGACATATCTCCGTTTTCATTGCCTTTTGGAAATATAAGGTCGTTACCTCGTACTAAGCTCATTTTTTCCTGCTCAATGATCTGCCCGCCTTGTGACCAATATGTTGATGGGGAGTACTCTCCGCCAAACATAAAAATCATTTTTCCATTTTTAAGTGCAACGGAGCCAAGGTTTTCGCTTTTTGTGACTGCCCAATCAAGTGCTATACCTGACAGATTGCTTGTTTTTACTTTCATTTTTAATGCTCCTTTTTTAAAGATGGAGCATGTCCTTTCGGGATATGCCCCGATGGGTTGAAACATTCGTGAGGATGCTATTTCAAAATCACATAGATTGTTTAGCCATGCACGATGTCATAAGGCACCTGCACCTCGTCACCTAACTTACTAGCAACGAAACAACGCATTGCGGCGATAAGTTCGGATTCACCTCGCTCCTCGCTTCGCTGTACGATATCGTCATCATCGTTAGAGAAGTGCATGTACGCAACACACCCGTCCTGCAGATGTGCTATGTCTATTTTGAAGCGCTCAATTATCCGTCCGCCTTGTTCCCAATTGCCTGATGGATTGAAGCTTCTTAGTACAAGAATAGAGCCCTCGGAATTTTTAAGTCTTCGAAAGCCTTCAAAACCTAAACTTTTCGCTACGGCCCAATCAAGTGCAGACCAAGACAACTCGCTAGTTTTTACTTTCATTTCATGCCTCCTTCTTTGCTATAAAGAAGGTGCTGCCCAGACTCAAAACTTTCAGCTTCAAGTATGTCATCAGCTACGTTTTCGTGATGTAGGCACAAAACTTCATCTCCTGTACAGCATTGCACAACCTTTTCATGTGTGTGCTCGCATACAGCTACGGTGAATTTTATATCCATTTTTAATGCTCCTTTTGTTAAGTGGAGCATGCCCTTTCGGGGAACATGCCCCGATGGGTAAAATGAACAAACTACTCTAAGTAAGTTTTAGCGCGGCCAGGTGTGAATTTACCTGACCATGAAAGTCCGCGATCAACTGCAAACTGCCTGATTCTTAATTTAGAGGATTGATTTGTATTTTCTCTATGCACTTTACAATGCTCATCTTCCACAGCAAGCAGGAAGGCGATATCGTTAATTGCCAGATTGAGATTGTCTTTAATCTTATCTCTGTCCGCGATAAATTTCCCGATTAAGGAAGCAGATATTGCGGCAATCAGAGTAGCCAAGATTGTGCCGGCTGCGTTAATTACTGCAGCTTGAACGGTTGGATCAGACCAGATAATCATTTTCTATTGCTCCAAGTGAATGCGAGCAATCCCTGTGTGGGAATGCCCACAAGGGTTGTGATATGCGTACGGAAATGTACGCGCAGTTCTGCCGGTTAGGGCAAAATTCTTTTATAAGGGGTTGGTTGTGACAATGGTTTGTACGCTCTGTGCAAACAGCACAAAGCATTGTCTTGAACTAAATTTTGAGGTGTTACTAGATATGAAATGCTCTTTGCTTTTAATTGGCGAGCTACCAATGTGAGTAATTTAAACCTCTATTGGATAGAAGTCAACAAGCTAAACTATTTAGGTATGGCTCTTTCTTGACTTTTCTCCCAAATAGCCGCCATGGTGCCTTAAAGCATAATCTTGATGACTGCACCCAGATAAATGAACAATTAGCGCTGACAGCACATCGCCAATAACAGACATGGTTGTAGTTGAAGTTGTTGGTGTTAGTCCAAGCGGGCATATCTCATCTGGGTCTCCAGTCCATAGAACAAAATCCGATCTATCTGCCAGTTCTGAATCGTATTTACCCGTTAGTGATACCACTTTAATTGTTGGAATAAGCCGCTTGGCAAGTACTTCCAATTCAAGTATTTCGCGTGTTTTTCCTGAATTTGAGATTAGAAGCAGAACATCATTACAAGTAATTAGGCCAAGATCGCCATGCTGCGCCTCAAGAGGGTGAAGCACTACGCTTGGAAGTCCAATTGAGCAAAATGTAACAGCAATTTTCTTCCCGACCTCGCCAGCTTTACCAACGCCGCTAATCACCAGTTTTCCACCATTGCGTTTTGCTTCAAGAAAAAGCTCTACGCACTCAACGAATGGGTTTGTTGAAGGAATGTTGCGGATAGCATTAGCTTCAGCATCTAATGCATCTTGAATCATTTTTAGCAAAGAATACTCCATTGGTTATGTGTAATTAGGAAATTACACCATTTATTATTTTTTGCAAATTTTTAGAATTAACGAGTTCTGTTTTTAGCTAGGACTGTTTTCACCAAAATAATTTCACAAGCGCCTGCCCCAGTGTCTGCGCGAGACAGGGAGCTGCGCCATCTGCCGCCATCTGCTTTTCTAACTTCAACCAGATACCCGGTGATGCTTACAATCTGACCGACCCGAATGGATTTCAGCATTAATGCCACTTTATCATCGGCTGGAATCAAGTGCATATTGGAAGCATGTAGCTCAATCTGTTTTTGTGGGATAGGGAATTGCTTCACGCGCCACAGAAAAAATCGATTGCGCTGGCTAATCTCGATATCCTTTAGCACGGCTTCATTAGACATTGGTCCCCAGCCTAGCGCCAAGTCAATCGGTGAAAGGTCGGATAGGGCATCCATCCAATAGGTCTTTCTTGATAGGACACGGGCTTCTATGCCAAATCTTGCAAGCGGTAGCAGCTGGAATTCGTCTATCTGCGTGATGACGTTATCGGAATCGGTTGATTTTACTGCCCATTGAACCGGTGTTTTTGGAGCAACTATGCCTGGTCCTTGCGTTTCTTCTCTGGATTCCCACTGCAGGTATGCAACAGACAAAATAATTGCTGCGCCTATGATATATCTGTTCATGAGGCTATTTCAAAAGTACATACGCGCCTATACCTACGCCCAGCAGGATATCTACTAGCACCATCCACATCACTATGCGGAGAGTTTTCTTTCGGTTTAATGCTTTTACTTCTTCAGATTTAGTAATCATAGTCATTTATCGTTGGTTAAAAAAATTAAGGTTTTGTTATTTCTTCAAAACCACGTCCTGTAAACCCATGCTTATTCCAGAGATTCACAAAATCTTCTGAGTAAACGGTTTTATATAATGGCTTGGCGCTAAATATATTAAATTCAGTAGAGTTGAAGTCTTCTTTATCAACAACAGGCGGGCTAATCCAAATGAATTTATATCCATCAATTTCGAATGGGTGGTTTAATTTTGTTTCTAAAGGGAATGCCTCGTGAATGACAGCAAATGCTTGATCTGAGAATGCCATACCTGCACCGGCAATAATCGGATGATCGCAGACTATTTCTTTCTCTATGTCTTCAGCAAACCATATCCATTTATCAGGAAAAGTTGTTTCGAGTGCTTCTTGATATTTTTTCTGCTGCCATAGTGAAGTGAAGGCTTTTTCCCTTTCTGTTTTAGGAAATGCCCTCATTATGCTTCTGTACCTAGGGTCAAACTTAGTAATAAATTTTTTCATAAACTTCCATTAATGAGATTTTGTTTAATTTCATTGAGCATATTTTTAACTGCGTCGCACCCACCACTCTCACTAGCCGTTTCGAGGTAAAGTTGTATTTTTTCATAATAATTTCTTGTATGTAGTGAAGGGTGATGAGCACCAACACAACCAGTCGGATATTTTCTGCCATTAGGCAGAAACACACCATTATCGGGCGAGTTTAAGTCAATATTACACTGAGCAAGAACCGATCTGGCACTATCAGCAGCATCTTTGGCCCACTTTCTCCCCTCATGCTCCGGTACAATATGATGCGCATCACATCCTTCTGGCGGTTCGGATGAGCCGCCAGCTGCTGCGCTATCATTGACCAGCGCACGCTTTAGTTTTAAATAGCTAGTCTTGGCCAGTGCCTCAGTCTTACGGTAGAGTTTTAACCCTTGGTTGTCACGATAGTCCTTGAATACCTGTACGCATTTATAGTTTGATTCACGAAACTCAGGTTCCATATCCCACATATCCGCGCTTTGCTCCTGGCATTCGTTGTACATCTCGCGCTCAATAGCAGCAAAGAGCAGTTTGCCACCCATGATCATCGTGCCGGTACTGACACCGGTGCGTTCATTGGAACGGGCGTTAGCTTGAAAGCTGGTAAGTGCAATAAGAATGGCTAGTGCTGCAACAAGTGTATTTCTCATCATGTAACCTTTAATGGATTAGCTGAATTTATGCTACCTTCTATCACGTTTAAGCCTATCAATAGCACGCTCGATAGCGTCATAATAAGAAATTAATGGGGATGTCTTTAGTTCATGCTCCACGAGCCTAGCCGCCAGCCCAGAATCGTTCCTACAAGCTCTCAGCAATTCTGATTTTAGGTGTCCTCTGTCTTTTATTTTTTTTTGTAAACTCAAAGCAAATGCCACGCCACTCAGCCCAGCTAGAACTAGCTTTATAAGCAAATCCCATTTGGTGATGATAGTTACAAAGCCTTCCCAATTTGTCTCTGCGTTGTTGCTACCTAGTTGATTGATCTGGATGAATTGTGAATTTACTATGCAGCTATTTTGAGTATTTGTAATCCTCATAATATTTTTGTTCTGACTAATGTGCATGCATTCAAGTATATTCATACCCAATAGGGCATCCTCAGCCATATTGGGCATAATCAATACATCTACGCTATTAATCATAAATGGGCCGATTGTAAGATTAGCAACCTTGGTGGCGCATGCGTTGACGAAGCCATTGGCGGTACTTACACGGTGAGTATTTCGGCAAACTCTAATTCCCGAACGAAATGCCATGCTGGATGATAAGGAAACAAAAGAAGCGCCTGTATCAATAAGAAATCTTGCAGGTATCCCGTTAATTGCACCCACAGTACGATAATGGCCATTCTCTTTCTTAATATCTAGGAAGTTGTTTTGAACTGAAGAAATTCTTGGTTTTAGAGACGATGCTTTTACAGTAGTGCTTACATAAGAGGTAAAACATAAGGCCACCAACAAAAGCAATGATATAGCCAAGTAAATTTTGTTGTAATGAAATTTAGGTCGTGCTTTGGATGTGGACATGGATTGGTTATCATTTATGTGACTCTTGATTTTATATAATTTTCGCAATCAGACTGATTAAGAATACAAGCCGAAATGCTATCAAATAAAACAGCACTAAATTTGACAGAGCTGGCTTCCGTGCTAATTTTGGTTCATGAATAAAATTAATAAAAAAGAAGTAAGGCGAAGAGTCGTTAATCAGGCAGATTACGCAGGTCTTGTTGAGACCGGTGTGAGTCCTGTCATGGCAAGGCTCTATGCATCTCGCAATATACAAGCTGATTCATTATTGCCCGACATTGGCACTTTGCCGCCGAAAGATACGCTGGAAGGGTGCCTTGATGCTGGCAAGATGCTGGCTGATGCGGTGATGGCAAATAAAGTTATTTGTATCCTATTAGACTTTGATGCAGATGGTCTGTCGTCAGGCAGCATAATGATCCGTGCATTGCGTTCGCTGGGCGCAAATGTCATATATATAATTCCTTCGAGATTGTTGGAAGGGTACGGTCTCAGCCCTTTGCTGGCTCGTCGGGCGAAAGAAATGGGTGCGGAATTACTGGTAACTGTTGACAACGGCATTAGCGCATTTGCTGGTGTTCTTGAGGCAAATAGACTTTCACTCCCCTTAATCATAACCGACCATCATCTTGTGTCTAATGACGGCTCTTTGCCAAAGGCTGACATTATTGTAAATCCACAAATAAAGAGTAATAAATTTATAGCGAAGGAATTGGCTGGTTGTGGAGTTGCCTTTTACGTGCTGGGCGCGTTGCGTGAAGAATTGAAATTCAGGGGATTCCCAAAAACGTTCAACATGTCTCAAATGCTGGACTTGGTTTCGCTTGGTACGGTAGGCGATATGATGCCCCTCACGAAAGTTAACCGAGCAATCGTTAATATGGGCATTAATCGTATTAGGGCAGGGCAGAGTGTCGCTGGTATTAAGGCGTTGCTTTCTGTTGCAGGGAAAAACCCTATCAAAACAAATACAGAGACGATTGGGTTTCAGCTTACAAATAGAATCAACGCAGTCGGTCGATTGGAAACTGCGGACATCGTAGTTGAAATGATGACCACTGACGATATTGGAGTAGCCCTATCTATTGCCAGCCAGTTAGATTGTATCAATAAAGAAAGAAGGCTTATTCAATCTGAAATGTCAGCGGCAGCTTTGGAAATGGTAGAAAACCTTGACATTACAGGCCGGCACAGCTTAGTAGTATTCGATAAAAATTTTCATGAAGGTGTTGTGGGATTAACTTCAAATTTTCTGAAAGATAGATACAACTTACCTTCATGCGCCTTAACTTTGGCAGAAAACGGAAATATTAAAGGCTCATTTAGGTCTATTCCCGGAGTTCACATTCGCGACGTGCTCGACTTGGTGGACAAGCGCAAGCCCGGATTAATGTGTGGTTTCGGTGGTCATTCCGCTGCTGCTGGCGGCTCAATCAGGGCGGATGGTCTAGATGAGTTCATTCAATTATTCGACCAGGCAGTAAAAGACCTAGCCGCACCTGATGCATTCAATCCCTACATCCTTACCGATGGTGAACTTGGCCATGGAGAAATCAGCTATGAGTTGGTGAATGCGATCAATGCTGAGAACTGGGGTCAGACTTTTCCAACGCCTTTGTTCGAAGGTACGTTCCGCGTAATTAACCAAAAAATTGTTGGTGGCACGCATACCAAACTGAAATTACAGAAAGGTATGGAGCAGTTTGATGCAATTCTATTCAGTCATGATGAACCGCTGCCAGAAACGATCAATGCACTCTATAAAATAGGTATCAATGAATATCAGGGCGTAAGTACGGTGCAGTTGATGATTGAGGCTATTAACGAGAGTAACGCATAATGGCTTAAAGATTAATATGAATTTGAATAAGGAAAAATATGGATAATGTAACAGTGGTTTTAGAGCGTACCGCAGAAGAAATAGACAAAAAGTTCAGCGAAGAATCATCCGAAGACAAGTTTAACTGTTCATTTGGAATAGAAGAATTGGAGCGCTTAACAGGTGGAATTCAAGCAGGGGAGGTGACTTTAGTCTGTTCAACTGCCAAGCAAATACTTACAAGCTTTGCTGCGAAAGTCGCCATCTCAAATGCTGTTGGCAGTGATAATCCAGTCTTTGTTTTCAACACGGCTACAAAGAGTACTGCATTTTGTAAATTAGCTATTTCCAATCTTGAGCTAATCGAATTAAATAAACTTTATACAGGCGCAATCAATGACTCTGACTGGGAAAGTTTGTGTCAAGCATTAGGAAAGCTTGATGGAAGTTCACTGTACTTCAAAGATTTACCAGAACAAACATCCAGCCAAATTTCAGAAGAAGTTCATAAGTTTACACAAGGGGCAAATGAAAATTCAAAAAGAGCGCAACTGATTATCGTAGATAACTTAGAAACACTAGGTCGCACTTCGCCGGTCAGCAACTTACTCGAAGCTTATTTCCGATCAGGTGAAGATTTGAGATGCTTCTCATTGCTTGCGCGTACTTTAAACGTACCAGTTCTTGTCTTAACTGGACTGCAAAGGCAGAAGGAGAAGATTTATGATAAATTTTATTCTCTTAGAGAGCTTCCTTCAGAACTTCTGCCTTTTGCTGCAAATGTGATTTTCCTGAATCATGAACCAGAGAAGCAGGAAGTGGAAATACAGTTGGCGCAATCCTCCGCGGGCAAATTGGGCAAGATTAAATGCTATACCTCTGGTTCGGCATTAGTCGCAATACCAGATGCAAGAAAACCTGTTCAAGACGACGAATATTAATATCAAAAGAGAGGGGCGCGTCCTCTCTCTACTAGAGAATGAACAGTTGATGCTTGACTAAACCTAATAATTTATACATCATTCAATTGTGTTAGCTCAGACACGTAAAAAGTAAAGCATTTCATGTTGGTCAAAAGAGTTCCCTGCCCTGTGCCTCAGTAGAGGACAGGCAATTCGCCGTTTTCAATCAAAATAATATTCAAAGAATTTTGTCGAAAGACAAAAGTCCGTACAGCCTTGCGCTGTGCATTCCAAAACCCAATGGGGATTAACTTCCATTGGGAGTCAATCTCCGCAATCATCGGAGATCAAAATGTCAGTTTTACCATCACAACCTGACCTGTCATGGTTGGACAAAATCATTGCTGAACAAAAATCCGTAGCAACAGTTTTATACGGTAATTCATCAGCAGTTTCAAACGCGGTTAAAGCTTACGATGTATTCAGCGAGGATGAGTTAGAAGCTCATGCGAATAATGTTAGAGCCAAAGTTAATGCGGAAGGAGTGCATTAATCATGGTTAAAACAATAGCGCAGATCCAAGAAGAGTATTACCCGGACTGCCAAGTTGTAGAAGTTGTTGAACCTGACCAAATACAAAAATATTTGGAAAGTAAAACATCATGCACTTGGGGGTCTGGCGGTCGCATCGATGAGGGCTGGATGTTTTTGTGTATGCCATCAAGACCTCACATCGACAGTAAGCAAATCGTATTTATTGCACGTAAGAAAGTGCCCGAGAACGTCGCGGTATTTTTTTAATTCAAAAATCTAAGAGAACCGTCATTCATTAACGTGGATGCCGGCTTTTTTATAACTAGGAGAACCCTATGAAAAATCAAGAAGAGTTTGTTGCTTCAATCATCCAGTCCATGCAAGACATCATTGTTAAACACGGATTGGCGTTAATGCAGCATTACCCCGATGATCTTTTGGTACATGACCGCGCCAACTTAATGACCATGGCTTTCCCTGGTGCCCAGATTGCTTGGGTAGTAGGGGATATGCATACGCATATAGTGAATCTCGGTTTATCCAGAAATGAAAATGAAATGGTCGGCTGTTTAACCAACATGTCAGGCGGCGATAAGTTTTACTCAATAAAAATTAGCTCAGAACGACGGGCTAAATTTACGGAGTTATCGCGTGACGATTTTGAAAAGCTTGCTTCTACACCGGTCAGGTACTCCATGTCATGTGGTGACTACAGTGACTTCTGGTTGATGAGCGGCAAATCAGCAATCGGTCACATTTCTGTTGATGTTACTGGCAATTATCAAGAGCGCGTTTTTCATGGCAAGGTAAGACCTTTCGAGGGCATTACTGAGCTGGATAAAGTCGCGCTGCATCACTGGGTAGGTCAGGCCATCATTAAAACTGCAGGTACGTTGTTTGTCCATAGCGATACGGTGTGGGATGAAGCTATTCCACAAAAGCAAGCAGCTTAACTTAACCACTGGACTCCCTTCATCGGGAGTTCGGTAAAAAATTGGAGAAGAAAATGAAAAATTTTATTAGAAAAAATCGCGCCGTTGTTGAAGTCGGTTCAGGTAAGGTTATTACTGAAGCGCCGCTACGCTCTATTGCACGATTAGGTACTCATGGATGTGCGGAAATATTGCTTGAGGATGAGGAAAACGCACAATTGTTTGCAGCTGCGCCTGACCTTTTAGTTGCACTTCAGGTATTAGTGGGTGCTGCAGAGTGTCACACAATTAGTTCTGACCCTGAAATTGCAGATGCTATTCAACAGGCTAATGCAGCCATCGCCAGAGCAAAGGCGGTGTAGCATGAGTATTGATAATTTGCAGTATTACCCGACACCATTGGCGCTCGCGACAAAAGCTTGGAAGTTATTCAAGAACAAGCATTTTATTCGTGTGCTTGAGCCATCGGCAGGGGAGGGGCATTTAGTCACGCATACAGAACAGCAGGGTGAAGAAACAGTGTTTACCCAAATGATCAATGTGGCGTTGAGAGTGGAGCATGAGGGGCAGTATTATAGACGTAGCAACGTCAATATTGATTGCCTTGAGGTTGATGTGTCAAAGCATCATATTTTGCGTCAGAAGGGCTTGGAAGTCGTTGGATTAGACTTCTTGAAATTCAAGCAGGGCGCTATCTATTCTCATATTATCCTTAATCCGCCCTTCAGTTTTGGGGTTCAGCACTTGCTTCATGCATGGAACATTTTGTATGACGGCGAGATTGTTGCAATCATCAATGCTGAAACCATTAAAAACGCCTTCTCAAAAGAGCGTCAGCATTTAGTGAACCTGATTGAAAAATACGGTTCGGTAGAATTTCTACAAGAAGAATTTGTGGAAGCTGAACGTAAAACAGATGTCGAGATAGCGTTGGTTTATCTAAGGAAGGAAAGCAATATCAGCAATGATATCTGCGGAGACATCTTGGATAAACTCAAACGTGACCAGACCGAAGCTGAAGACCTGATGGAAGATTATCGGGAAATCAATGCGGTGGTTCTGCCAAAGAGTTTTGTGGAAAATCAGGTGAACGCTTTTAATGCGGCGGTATTAGCATCAAAAGAGGCAATCTTTGCAAGACAGCGAGCAGAGTATTACGCAAACGTCTTGGGGAATACCATGGAATGTATCAATGGCGGCAACGGCTTGAATCAGGTCGAATCTGTTAAAGAACTTTCCAAGAGCATTCACACCGAGTTCAAGGAGCTGAAAAACCGGGCATGGACGAGTATTTTACGTTCTACCGAAGTCACATCAAGACTTTCATCTGAAGCGCAAAAACGGCTGACGAAAGAGTTTGAGGTGATTAAATGCCTTGAGTTCGATGTTGCTAATATCTACGGTTTCCTTGCAGGACTGTCTTCAAAACAAGGGGATATCCAGATAGACATGGCATGTGACGTTTTCGATTCAATTGGAAAATACCATTCGGATAACACTATTTTTCATATTGGCTGGAAAAGTAATGATATGCATCGCACTTGCGGTATGAAGATCAAGACAACGCGATTCATTCTACCGAACAATACCTCGTGGAATAATTCGTTGGACTGGGATGCAAGGCAGCGGCTTGGTGATATCGATAAGGTGTTTGCAATGCTGGATGGGAAGCATGCGCCTGAAGTTAGTCTGGCTTCTGTTTTTGAGAACCAATTCAAGGCGCTTAAGTCCGGTGAACGTATTGATGCGTCTTATTTTTCAGTACGTTTTTATCCTGGTATTGGCACAATTCACTTCTTTCCAAAAAGCAAGAAGCTTATTGACCGCTTGAACCGACTCGTTGGCCGCCATCGTGAATGGTTGCCGCCTGAAGGTGAAAAAGTAAATGAAGCCTTCTGGATCGCTTATGAAAATTCAGAAAAACTCGACAAGGAATTTCGTGCCGAGTTGAATTCCAAAGCAACCAGTCGCTACGATGATCCTTTATGGGGTATTACTAGCCATCAACACGATAATCGAGCAACTGCCAGCAAGAAAGCTTGTGATGCAATTGAAACTGTACTAGAGCGGCACGGCATAAACATCAATGCAGTAATTAGCAAAGATGAGGTTTTAATGTTAGAGGCCGCTTAAATTAACCACATTCCCAGAACATCGGGAGTGTGGTTTTTTTATGGGATAACGTATATAATGCGCTCATGCGATTTTCAACCACACGAAGTTTGAGTTTACCTTCCTCTTTAATCAAGAGCGCGGTGGGCTGCGTGTCGTTTAGATAACTTAAATCTTTATATTTAAGTAGTAAAAAAAGCCCAACATTGTTTGGGCTTTTTTTATATGGTTTTACATGGTGAGTTGGCCGAGTGGTCGAAGGCACTTCCCTGCTAAGGAAGCATACGGGCTTAAATCTGTATCGTGGGTTCGAATCCCACACTCACCGCCATGTGAAGTAGTGCTTAATTGAGATTAAGCAGGGTCAAGAGTTAACCTGGTAGTCCCTCATCAATTATTCTTCTTTCCTCTTGAATTCTCTCTTCCTCTTTTTGCATCCAGTAGGCATCATCATCTTCCTGCTGCCTTCTTAAATACTCATCATCGCTTTCTTCATGATGGGCTTGTATGGCTTCTGTTTTTTTCTCCCCACTTGTTATGGTCAAGTAGTATGCAATAGCACCAATGATTAACGCGCCAAAAAAACCGCCATCAACGAGCATTGCTAATGAGGACAACCCTAGAAAGCCGACAACTAGCTTCCTAGTCAATGACATTTCCTCAAATTTTTCTATACATTGTTCAACGTAAGCGGTGTCTGAATTTGGACGCTCGCTTCTTATTGCTAAGTAGCATGCAAGTGCACCGGCGATTAACGCGCCAAGAAGTTCACCATTAACTAGCATTCCTAGCGTGGACAGAAATAGAAGGCCAACAGCGACCTTTCTGGTTAATGACATTTTTTTTAATTTTTCTAGCATTTTGTGTTCCTAATAAGTCTTTAACTGATACGTTGAATTCAGTATCACACAAACTTACAAAACGCCAAAATTTTAGGATTTTTATGAAGCTTAATTAACTCTATGTATTTCTAACTAACATCATAAAACCTATTGCGACAGAAACTAAAAACAACATAATCATACGCGCAGGCGTTGATTTGCCATTTTTAATAGCACCATCAAGGTGATCCGCCAGAAATCCAGCAGCCAGCCCAATTAAAAATACAGGGCTTCTACCGGTAGCTTCAATCACTGATATAAAGATTGCATATCTTGGCATTTGGCCAGAATTAGCAAGAACGTATGACTTAGGCGCCAACCCTATGAATATAGAAAAACAGGCTAGGATAATCAACACCCATGCTGAAATTCTTAAAAGCTTTGAATCAATATTAGTAGCCATTCAATTTCCCCAAAGAAAAATTTTATTAATTTCCTGAAAATTACGCTGCCTCATTATCATACAAACTCTACTGCACCGCACCACGCATTACACTGCAGCAGGTCGTCAGAATAATCCACAATTTTCACCACAGAAAAAGTGGATAAGTCATAAATTCAATTTTTGCCATAGCAAAACTAATGTTTAATCTAATTTTGCTATGGCTGATGTTAACAATATTGCAGAACTAAATCTAAGCTATTGCCCCATTACACTTCTTGGTGCAGATGCCTCTTTTGCGACCTGTTGCGGTTTCATCTCATGTTTAAGTGGCTCGCCTTTGGCAACCTTGTCTTTGATTTCGTTTACTGTAGATTCTAGCGCCAGAAAACGTTCAGGTGTCGTAGGGTGTGAGGATTTAATTGTGATGGCTGCAGAGTTGCTCGTTGCCATTCTGCGCCAGAAGTTAGGAGCATCATCAATCTTATAGCCAGCCTGTGCCATGAAATACAGACCAACATAATCCGCTTCCTGCTCGAACTCTACTGAATATGCACTACCGCCAGCATTGCCGCCAATTCTAGAAAAGTCGCCGTTTGTATTTACACCGCCAGCTGCAGCCGCTATATCAAGCACCAAGCCGAGTAGAGTGCCAATGGTTGCGTTCTTTTTCTTGGCATCGATATGCTTCATTGAGTTATGCGCCAACTCGTGACTGAATACTAATGCGATTTCTTCATCGGTTCTGAAGAAGTCCATCATGCCCTTGAAAAACACAATGTTCTGGCCATCTGCATAAGCGTTCTTTACATCATCAGGAGAGAGTCTGACGTTGAAATCACAGGCTTTGGTTGGTGCTATGGATATCTTTGATTCAGTTGGCCCACGCCTTACTGTGAATTCAACAGGCGTTCCCGGCTTGCCAAGCTCTTTCAATTTTGTGTCGAATAAAGTGGATGCGTTTTTACCGTAAGGTGTGAGTGCCCCGTTAGCCGCTTGGATGATGTCACCTTCCTTCAAGCCGGCGATATCTGCTACAGAACCAGGTGCTACATAAGACACATGCAATTGACCAGTGAGGTTGTATTTTGACTGTGCAGCACGCTTCCAATCATCCTTGAAAGCATCATCGTTCCACGTACTAAAACCGAAGTATGGCTTAACCTTCTCACCACACATTTCAGCGCCACTGACAATGACCTTGGATGCCACGGCCTGCAGTTTCTTGTTAGATGAAATGTAATCTTCCACGACCATTTCGCGCTGCTTTTGCGCTTCATTGAGGGCGCTTTCCTTGTTCACTGTTGGCGTTCTGGATTGTGGCGATACGCACCCGGTTAAAGCTATTGCCGTGAGCATAGCTACCATTACCATTGATTTCTTTTGTAACATATATTCCCTTATTGGTTATTATTTTCGTACCAGAAACTTACTACATTATTCATCTCTGTCTGGTTGCCAGTTAAGAATGTTGGGTTATCCAGCCATAGGTCGAGGTTTTGGCGGATGTTGTTTAAATCATCAGCAGCTAGGCCATCAAAGCCGGATGCCAAGAATACGGAACTGCTCTCTGGATCAGTAAAAGAATCATCCGGCGCAGATACGATTTCCAGTTTATTATCTACTGGAGATACCCACCAGTAACTGCCGGAAATCTCTGCATAGGTGCCATTGCCTTGCTTTATCAAGGCATCTGCGACTTTGAATGCCGACATTTGCATGGCTTCATAGGCAGCCTGTTCCGCCTTGTATGTACTGTATTTTGTTAATTCTCGATTGAGTTCCATGTGTGCATTAGTCATATCAATAATCCTTATTCTTTGATTTCTAAATACGCTTTAACTATTTTTCTAGACCAGCGACAATCATCAACATCTGTCCCGAATCTGTAATGATTGTCTATCAGGAACCCATTCAAGATTGTGACATAGTGGCCAGTGATGTAAACGATGTAACGAACATCTTTTTTAAGCCTAGTGGCTGCCAGAGAGGATAGGGTAGTGCGTTCGGTGCATACTGTTTTCTCAAAGCGGGTATTAAGCTTTGTGAGGCTATCTTCAAGATGAATAAGCTTCATTCTGGTCACGCCCTGATTGTCACGCATACCTCTGGCTGAGTTAATAGCTGAACGAACTTCCGGCAATCGCTTGCCGGTAATTGCGATGAGTGCGCCCGGGCCACAATAGACCCTTAGTTCTTCTACGCGATGTAATGTGATGCTCATTCTTGCCCTTTAGATTAGTTGTGACTAGATGTAGTAAACCTAATTTAACAACAAAACTAATTGGTGCAACTTTTTCCTGCGCTCAGTACTTCGCTTGAATACCAGTGTTTATGTGGATACCGATGAAATAATGAGTGCCAGAATCTTCAAAACATTTACTGCCATGTCATAAGTAGAAAAATTTGCATCGAAAATATTATTGGGTACCATAGCTATTAATGATTAACGGAGAAAAGACAATGTTTACAACACAACCTGCTTTCGAGCTTAGTATTCCAGCGCTGGATATGTTTGATAATGCCACTGGAGTCAAGAATTGGCGCGCATTTGAACTTGCCTTAAATGATTTTTGGTTTGTTATAGAATTTCTGACTGAAGATAGTGACGGTGACCAATATTGGAATACCATAATGATGAGTCAGTTACCTGATGTTCTAGGATTTTTATCCTCTGAGAGTATTTTAGAACATCGTATAAATATGGTTATTCCTGCGGAATACAGCGATGTTCAACAATTACAAATGAAAGTGGTTGTCGCAATTTACTCAGCAGCAGAAGACGGGCAGGAAAGCATGACAATTTATGTGGCCAGTGATGGAACACGATATGTGGATTCATTACTCGGCTTTAATGAAAACCAAGCTACAAACAGATCAACATTGTATTTAAGAAAAGATATCAATGTTAAAAACATTACTCCACTCGATGAATAATCGGAATAGGCCGTGAAGAATAAATCAAAAGCCCCTGTTTGCAGTATTACTATCAGCCGTGAAGGTGTAATTCCATCTTCACTAGAAGTATCTTCTTTTGCGGAAGCAAATCTGACATTGCGCGAGTGGGTAGATGTTTACCCAATGAACGATGGGTATGGTAAAACCTCTATATATATTCGCTGGAAGAACGGTGGCTGGTTCTCACTTATTCTATTTCTGGAATATCCAGAACCACTGAAAAATATCGATATCCGTGGTAATGTCAGATATCTGATTGGATTTTCTCTAGGAGAAGTAATGAATCCAAAATGGACAGCAGAAGAAAATGCAAAAGCTCTATTGCAAGAACAACAAAGCGGGGCAACGGAGCACTGCCGCTTGGTGCGTGAAACATGCCTGATTGACGATTTATTACATTGAAGAAGAATAATGCAAACTAATCAACTTAGTGATGAAGCAAGAAAAGTTTTACTGGCTATCTTTCAAGATGGCGCCATGACAGGACAAGTACATTTAACAAGTTTTGAAGATATTCTTGGTGAGCTCGATTGGAAAGTAGGAACAGAATCCATAGAAAGAGTTCGTGCAATTCTTCTTGAGCTACTTAGCAGCGGATATAGCATAAAAATTGGCGCATCCTCCTTAATGGGTTCATATCTCTCAAGTATCGAGATTGAAGATAATGGGAATTTGAAAATCACAGTAAATATTCCAGAAAATCTTGCTTACACCTTGTAATCATTAGAACCATATCGCTCTGTCAAACAGGAACCCAGGCATCACGCCAGAGGTGGTGTGATGCACATAGGATTCCCGCTTTTAGCTGGAATGTTGAATTAGAAAGCTTCAGGTTTAGGTGCTGTTTTTTTCGTAATACCTATACCAAAAGATTTCATCTTTACATTAAATATCGGTGAATTGAGGCTCGAAGGGCACATTGCCATGGCCATATCTGTAAAAGTGGTTGATATCTCTTCGTCAATTGAATTTTCAATTTCCTTGGTCCAAATGTATGAAACAATACCGTCCTTAATTTTGAAATTAGCGCCATTCTTATAAAGACATTGTTCTTCTTTCATTTCGCCTTTGGTAATAGGTTGGCCGTATTTTTTTTCCACCATTGCCTTTAATTCATTAAATAGGGCTTCTTTGTTTTCTAAATTAAATCCAATACGAACAAGAGCGTCTTCTTTGAATGTAAATGTCGCCTTCAATGGTTCAGCGCTGTAAGGTGATATTAGTAACCCATTAAACACATCTTTACCTGGTTCGGCTTTAATTTTTTCTGAATACTCAAAAGGAGTCATGGGCGCATTCAAGTAAAAACCATCTTGGGAAGTCAAAGCCTCGATAGAAGCTTTAGGCATCCCTAACTTAATCGTACCAAAAGCCACCGGGCCTGTTTCTGGCTTTGTTTTAGCGGAATTAGTTACAGTAGGAGTTTGTTTTTTAGACTTGGAAGTTTTCTGGGTTTCTGCATTAGCTGATACAGTCATTATTGAGATAATGATCATGGCAGCAATAGACGTTTTATTAAATTTCATGGTGACCTTATTATTAATTTTAATTTGTAAGACATTATCCCCGCCTAAAGAAGAGGATTCCCGCTGGCTCACTCGAAATTGAGTGTTTACCTTCGGCGCTTCCTGTATCCAGAATGAACTGAACACAGGCAAATACGGCATGTCTTGCCGCTAAATGCTTCAATTATAAAATTATCATCGATTACTGCGTAGTCAAATTTAATTTAGAACTTGGCGCTGAAGCTTAACTGCTACCTTATGATTGCCATTTGATCTTATGCTTCTGAGCCTCTGCAACGCGGCCTTTTTCCTCGTCATGAATATACATTTCCGTAGTTTCCATTTTGGCGTGCCTCGCTTCTTTCTTGACAGTATTCCTGTCTATGCCAGCATGGAGCTTCTGGGTGATCGAAGTATGTCGCAGCCAGTGTGCTGATGCCATTCTGATTTTCTCAGCTTTATCTTTCTGGCCACCTTCTTCAAGCTTAATCGCAGCCATCTCGAAGAATTCCTCTAGAATCTGATTAATCCTGCGCGGTTGGATGCCTTCTCTATCGAATAAAGGTTTATTTGCCCTAGTGACAAAAGGAATGGCCGCTGTTGTTTCTTTATTTCTTGGCAGCGCGCTTAATCCTAGATACTTACGCCAGCGCATGAGCGCGTCCACCATATCCTGCGGCATGGCCACGATTGCATCTTTGTCGCCTTTACCGTTCACATGCCAGAACCAACCAGCCACATCGTTCCTGAAGTCGCCCATCTTGCAGTTTGCAAGTTCGCTGATGCGCGCACCAAGCAAGGAAAAAAACGAAAGCATAAAGCGCATTCTTTCCTGGTGATATGTATCAGCGTCAGTGTTGATAGGCATGGTTTCTACGGAGTGGAGTAGGGCAGACCACATATCGTCATCGAGAAAACGTTCTACCTTTTTATCAACCTCTGTCTTGCCACGCTTGCGGATGAGTCCCAACGGATTCCCGGTAAGGTATCCTGCTTTCACTAGCCAGTTAAACATTGAATTTATGATGGTTACAGCAGTTTTAACGGCTGATTCAGATAGAGACCCGGTAAATGGACGCCATTCCTCTGTGTCCTTATTAGATTTTTTCCCGCACCAATCCTTATCGGGAGCTTTCATGAATTCAATATAACTATTGAAATCATCTATGGTGAAACTGGATAGTGGTTTATTAGCCTTTAGGATAGCCCAGAGCAGAATTCTTTCCGATTCCTTGGTATATGATCTTAATGTTTGAGGCTTGTTCGCATGTACATCCAGAAATTTATGGATGGCTTCATGGTCGGTATCTACACCAATGGGTTGTTCTTTTCTGTTTGTAACGCGAAATGTGCCCTTCGTCCCGTTCAGTAGCGGATCTTTAAAGCTGAAGCTGATATCGAATTTTGACATACTAAAAGGCGGTTATCCTGCCAGAACACTATCAATCATTTTTATCGGTTTTCGCGTGTCGTTTTCTTTCTTGATAAAGGCCACAGAATCAAGAAGGGTGCGTGCTGATGACATGGCGTTTACAGCGTCAGCTGCTCCGCATAATGTTGCCTGATAACTATTACCGTTCAAAGGATCATAGCCGAGCGCAGCAATACGGTCTTCAGATGACCATTCATCAGCCATCTCTGAAAGTTTAGCTTCGTTGGAGAGCCAGTAATCATACAAGCGTAATGCATCAAAGGCGTTGCGTAGCCCGAAGGACAAATCCTCATCCTGGTCTCCAAGCCAACTTTCTACAACCCCTAACATTTCACGCGCATTAGCCATTTTATTATCCTTAAACTAATCAGGTATATCTTCAGTTAGTATTTCACGCCACTTACTTAAAACATCGGCTTTGGCATGAGAGCCGGCACTTGATAGTTCCATCAAATGTGGCCAGCTTTCTCGTATTGTTTCACCTGCCTTAATTACTGAAGCATCTTCGCCATGAGCCACAAAGTAATTAATCATTTCCAAAGCAAGTGCTATGTTGTCGTCATCCAAGCTTCTGATGCACTCCCTAAAGCTAAATGGATGTACATAGTTGTAGAACGTAAGTATCAGCTTTGCCAAGCCTTCTGCTGCGCCGGAATTACCTAATTCATCGATAATATTTACGGCTCTTTCAAATGGGTTCATCGTGTTTGTTTATGGCTTTGGTGATTAAGGATTTTAGTTTAGATTTGCGTATAGTTGCGGCTGAATGCCTAGAAAGTTCTTGTCGAAGTCATTTTCCCATGGAAAGCGGGATTCTTTATCTGGCCAAATCATTTGAATCGCTGGCAATTGCCGATTTAGACGATAGTTTGCTTGAGCAATGTATTCCGCGGCGTTTACAGGCGCTACGGCCTTAAAAACGAGTGGCAATGTACTGATGTTATCAATTGGAGTATCAAGCGCCAGCTTGCCTTCTCGTAATAGCTTTGCGGCGTCGTTAATAATGTGAGTAGCAGCTACAGGAGGCAAGCCGAAGGTTACTATTTCAGGTAAACCAATATCAGACAGGCCAATGCTGTAAACGAGAGCAACCATCCTGCCTTGATAATCGGTTTCTGTTTGGATAATAGCATTGCCTTGCTGGAGAATAGCTTCTTCTAGTTTGAATAGAAACTCGTTGCGACCTTCAGCGCAGCATAAACAGCCTTTTTTATGTTTCATTTTATCTCATTTCCGGTCAATTTTACCCCAATTACCGCCATGCTGATTATAGGTATTATCAGCAATCATAATAAATTACAGCCACCCTAGCAACTAATTTTTAAATATTAAAACCTAATGTAATGATAGCTTTGGAATGTCTTTGCCTTTCAAGGCTTTTAATAAATCAATATCGATGATTTCTACAAGTGCGCCTTTGTAAGATTCATCCTTCTTTATCTCTTCGATAGTGGATGCTGTCACGCGAACTTCACTCTGGAATTCCATTAATGTCTTCAGATGACTGATAATTGCCTTCTTGATATTGCTAATAGCTTGAGCCTTAGTGTCACCACTTGAATGGCAGCCAGGAATATCAGGCACAGTTACCCCGTAGGATGAATTCTTTTCTTTGTGGATTACTATTGGTAGCTGCATGGTTGTTTCTTAATCAAGATTAAAAACCATACTTGTTGATGTTCCATCGCTTAAGCACCTGGTAATCATGTTCTGGCATAAAAATTTGGCCACGCTCCGCAGCTTTCAGCATAAGCACGCCAAACCAGTCCTTTACCCGGTTCCCGTGCAGCATGTAGAAATACCAGGCAAATGGGTATCCGGATTTTTTATCTATTCTTTCTGCAATATCGAATAATTGATAAGGGGTTATGCTCTTTTTGTACCTAATCTCTGTTATAGGCTTTTTTGTTGTCCAATATGGGATGATACTCATATTCTCTTTCCCGGTACCATCTGTCCATTCGGTGTTAGTTAGAATCCAGTGATCACAAAAAACATGATTGCCTAGACCTGCACTGCACTCATTCCAATCCTGAATTAGCCGAGATGGATTTGACGGTGATTTGACTGCTTCAGGAAACGCATCTGCATAAGATATTTGCTCCCATTGACCAGTCGTGGGGTTTCTAGATTTGACCATCATGCTGGAGTGTGTCTTAAAATTTCCGGCACGTATATCGTTGTATTTGGCAATTAGCTCGAATGCAATGAATATTTTTTTAAACTCATAGTACACATTACCGGTATCTATCGCCTGTTCCAGCTTGTAACCTCTGCCGCTGCCACCGTTATCCTGCAAGTCACTAGGTTCACTTACTGGCGACCATGGACGATTATTGAAGAGGTTATGCGTGATTTTCTCTCTCCAGCAATACACTTCCAATTGGATAAATTCATCAGCCATATTCCCTATAGGGCAAACAAAATATTCAATTGCCCCGTCCATAGTCGAGTTAAGCAGTTCCAAGTCTTTGAATTTCTCCCAGACGAGATGAGGATTATTGTCATTTTCGTTCGATTGAATATCGAACCATTCACGTACATCGTTATGAATCAGGGCATGATTGCTGTCATATACTCCGCCATCGCGCATTAGTCCATCATAAGTCTTTGCATGACGCAGGGAATCCATCATGGTCTTAGAGTGTAGTGCATCCAATAATTTCTTATGCTTCGGATCAGGTTTTATATTAGCGATGATGGTTTCTAAAACGTCGGCGCTGGGAAGTGTTGGATTGTTCATTTTAAAAATTGGGTTTAATAATATTTATCTATTTTAGACATGACCGCCGGATACGTTTTCAATAAATCATCTTCAGATAGATTCATATTGGCGAGCAATTCTTCTTTTACAAATTTACCATTATGTATGTTGGTAATTGCCGCAGCCCTGATGAGACTGTAAAGAATGGCTTTATGACCGGAACTGGTCGCTCCATGCAATATAGAGGACTGGCTAGCTTTTGGATTGAGGTGTCTGGTTAAACATAAAACCCTATATTTCAGTGAGAGCAACTGGTTAGTTTTTCCCTTATCTTGCAGAGCTGAGATTTCTCTCCACAGATGATATCTATCAGCGATGGCTATAGATTGCATTACATGTTGAAACCAGAACGGATTTATGGGGTCTATAGCATCATTTGTATCATCATCTATATATATCTCTCCACTTCTAAATATTTTTGCTAAATAGCTGATGGCATGGTCTAAATCCAAAATAAGCTTGGTATCGAGATCATTTTCTTTAAGCTTCAACCCGTAAGCTTTTGCCGGTACTTTTATTCCCATTCTTGTAGTGAGTGCGTGGAACAATCCAAGATTTAGAATATCTACCAGGGTTGCTTCTCCATGTTTATAGTAACCCCATTTTTCTGTGTTTACATATGCAGAAATCAATTGATTATAGTTTGAGAATTTATCCTTATTTCTAGCAATGTGATACATGAGATTTTTCTTTTCAGAATTGATTTCCAGATCGTGTATCCAGTCAAATAATTCCACTATTTCTTCTGCTTTATCAACTTCAATCTTTGATATGGCTTTGTCGATATCAATTGCATTTTCATGCAACACAGCTTTTCCATGTAAATAAGCGCCGAATCTCAATTCGTTTGCGTTGGCTGCTGAAATGTTCAGCTTATTTGTGACTAACAACCTTTGATATTCAGAGGTCATACTATTCGCGCATGTGCCAATAATTGAACCCTTGTCAATATTGCCAGGAGAAGTGATGTTGTGGAACAGCTCGAAAAATGCCAGAGTGTGTATATGCGAGTCTGTGTCTGCCTCCATGTGGCAATACTCATGAGTTATGACGCCGGCAATAAGTGTGAATCCTGACATCCCCTTGTCTGCCAATTTAAGCAATTTACGATCTAGGGCGATGTAATCAATCCCATTTGTCCACGCCTGCGCATGATCTGAGTTTCCTATCAATATCTTTCTTCTTGGGTTGGCGTTGCCGGACTCTTTTTGTACAGCCACGGCTATTTGGCGCTGGTATTTTCTAATAGATACAAGCGCGCACTGCTCTCTTTGATTTAATGTTTTTTCATCAATCAGTTCAGAAAATCCGCCGTATAAATTTTCCCAAGGACCAAAAAATGTAAACTCAGGCTCTAAAAAGAAATCAAATGTGTCATCAAGAAGGTCATAAAGCATCTCTATAGAAATGCATTCAAAACGTTCTAGATTTTTAGGCGAGAGTACAAACACTTGCTTAGATGCATGGGCCGCTTCTGCGGCGGCATTACTGTGAGTTTCATCAGGCATAGTCAAATAGCCCCAGCCGGAATTAATTTCCGAGACGCTATAGTGTCGGCCTTTAATGTCAGTAAACAGCTTCAGATCAATGGCTTCATCTAACGGAATTTTCCCGTCAACTACCCTGCGTGCAAGAAAGCTGCGTTGCTGCTCGTTCCTGATGCTGTTTTTGATAGTGTGGTCGGTTACAAACTCATCAACAGCATGCATGATATTTGCCGTGACCGGACATTCATTCTGCAGAATATCATTACGAGCGAAATTAACCATCAAGGCTTTCTTGCTAACGATAGTTCCACTACATCCAGTTGACCAAGACTCGTAAGAGCGAACATATACACCCATGTTATATATTCTTAAAGCTTGGGATTCCATGCTTGAAATGGACAAGTTGTAGTAGGCATCCTCGGTTTCAAAAAGCCATTTTTCATTTGCTGGTGGCGTATTGATTAGAATACCATTTACAATGATGGGGACATCTACATACTTTACCATTGTCGTAAGTGAGTTGATTAACCTTCCAACCGAGGGAGCGTATCCATAAAGAGATTCACTTCCAGCGACTGAATCCAGTTCGTTATTATTACCGTACACAGCCATTCGGCTGATTGGTTTGTAGAATTTTCCCGTGATAGTGCAACCATTCACAACGACATCTTCTTCATGAAGATCATAGTCCAGGCCTTTATCTTTAATATCCACTTCCATCCGGAAAGCGCCTGAACGCCAGACAGTCGCTGCGAAGCTTAGCGATTGTCCTCTCCCCATTCTAAAACGCCCGAATTTCGCATCACCCTCTTCATGTTTGGTGCCGAACCGCTCAAACCATTTAACTATTTCTTCTTTTGATTTAAAGCCCTTGCCGTCATCTTCAATAGTGAAATCTGTATCGGTAATGTTAAGCGATACCTGAGTTGCTCCAGCATCAATGCTGTTCATGATAAGTTCAGCCAATGCCTTATCTAGCGCGCCAGCTTGGGTCTTTATGATGCTGAAAATGATGTCAGGATCAATGGTGAATTTTCTGTTTTCGGATTTTGTGGAAGATTTCAATTTTTTCCCATTTCATTGTTTAGTCACAAACAGACACATGCTGGCGAACAGATATTATTAACCTAAATAATTTTAAAAAGCTACAATGTATAGTGCTCATTTGGCGGGGTCCGTATTTCGCAGTTGATATCAACACGTAACAACAATTCCCGCGGGCGGTTGTGTTCTTTAAGTGGCTCTCTAGAAGCGTATTCGTTTATGAATCGCCCTCGGTTGCCACCTTAACATCAAGCGAAGAACATTCGTTGTCACACCCGTAGTAACCTTCCCCGATAGCCTTTTCATTTCGCCAATAGGCGATATACTCTTCAATACTGGCTTGGTCGTGATATTCAATCTCATCAACGCCTGCACATGACTTCTTCCAGTCGTTGAAGGTCTGCTCTTGCAGAGTCCTTTCCACCTCGGCAACGGGCATGTTGGGATCGGTTAGCTGGTCATGAATAATGCACGGATTAAACCAATCAGAAGGACAAAACCCACCTGGAAGATTCTTTAATTGCCACCAGCCACGATAAGTTTCTGGTGATCTGCGAATGCAATCGGCCTGATAGCCAATTTCATCCTCGTCAGACCAAAGACCCCTTTTAATCTGCGAATCGCGATACTCGTCCCGATAATGGAACCAGCTGGCGCGCATTTCCGGATCATTCTTAGCCCAGTCATAAAACTCGCAACCAACACCTGACACGTCCCAGCGCATTACCGTCCGCACCACAGCAGACTTCGATGTGCCAAATACCCATTCGAACTCGCGCAAGAATAATGGGTTATCCCAGTTTTTCCCCTCACAAGCGTACGCAAACTGTCCTTTGTGTTCTCGCCAGAAACCCTCAAGCTCGTCGAGCGTTCGCAGGGTGACAAACATTGTGCCGTCATCAAGCAGCACCCGTTCAGGTAACTTGATGTCTACGGGCAGTAACGGTTTCTTCTTAGCTTTCATTTTGGCTTTCATTAGCGAGAGTTCAAATCTTTTCCGTTGGCTTTAATTGTCATGATTGTGCATTGAGAGATTGCAACAATTCCGATCTTGGGCCTTTCTCAAGACCCAATGGAACAGGGTATCCTCTGTTAACAATACTGCTCAAAAATGACTGAGCGTAACAACGTAAAGCTTCGCCTGCATCGTGTAAATTTTGATCCCACATATTCTCTCTTTTGAGATTAGGTGCAATACTTTCTAACTCATGTTCTAACCGTAGGTGATTTAACGTTACCGTCATATCAAGGTTATCACCAGCACTTCTAATAGACCAGATAACTAACAATGGTAGAGTATCCCACCGAGAGTTAATATCACTTTTTGATGTTATTTCACTGTCGTACAGAGGCACAATAAGCTCTTTACGTTTCATTAAGTCTGACATGGCTTGAGTTAGTGTTATATGCATGATCTTTACCGTTAGATTTTAGAGATTGTCAGTAGCCGGCAAGACTTGCTGCATTGGCCAACTGTATTTTTAAATTAAATGTTAAATTGCCATCGATGCCATTTTTATTATCGTAGCAGCCACACCACGAATGTAAGATTCGCAATAGCAGCCAGTCCCATCAAGACGTGAAAACTCCCCTTCTGAGTCTTATGCCGCACCAGCTTCATTGCCAGTAAACCACCCGGCCAGCCGCAGAACAACGAAGCTAGGAATAGATTCTTTTCACTGATTCTGTGAGAGCGATTTACTGCAAGCTGCTTATCGATAACAAATAGGATCGCCGTGATGCAGCTGGCGCCAAGATAAACTTTGGCGAGCGTAACTGCATTGATGTATGGCGTTAGAGATTCAATACTCATCTGATTTCAATCTTCGGTTTTGGATTGCTGATACCCTGAACAAGATAATCAGCCACCTTAGAAGCTAATTCCATGTCTTTAATGTTCTCTAGGAGATTGGAAGCGTATTCCTGTGCAAATGCATCCATGTTCTTATTAGCTGCTACACACAACTTATTCAAATTCGAACTGGTTGCCCAATACAGGTTGAAAGGCAGCCGTAGAGAATAATTATTGGCATACAGCTGGCTACTGGAAGAACATTCAAATTCAGTAGAGATGCCGGATGAGTCCAGCATCCCGATAATATTGCTCTTGTTATCAGCAGACCTTATGAATTTGAAGATGGACTCCCACTCAACTACAGGTTCATTTAACAATGAGAGCATCGCTTCTTTTATGTTTTTAGGACATTTGCGCCCTTTGTTTATGAGAACTGTAACAGCAGCGATGAATTCGCTTCGTGTCATGTTTCTCATTGGCTCCAACTCAGATTGGTAACCAAAATAAGCAGCTATGCGGCCAAGAAAGAGCGCCTCATCAAAATGATAGTAGTCATCATAGGTTGCTGTTGCAGTATATGTTCCGGTTTCCTCATCCAGAAGAACCTCACCAACAAGTCTAAACCCTTTACCAATTAGGGCGGCCAGATCAAGTTCTGAAAAATCTGGTTTATTTAGTACGAATTGCAGTAATCGAAAATTATTTTCTTTTTCTTCTTCATTAAAGTTGTCTCTTGTATCAACAAAATGCTTCAGTCTTTCTTCCGCAATCGCAAAATAATGCTTGCTAGGACATTTGTAGAAGCCTATATCCTCAGAGTAACCAAGCATCTTATTAAACAGAGTGATTGAGAATTCACAACGAGGGAGTTCATTGATGCGGTCCCATTCTTTGACCTGATTAGCCGGCCTAGATGCGAGGCTGGAAATTTTGCTAGGAATGGTATTCAGCGCATGTCGATGTGATGTGCATTTATCAGTTTTTTGAAATGCAGCTGCATTATGGAAAGCGGTCGAGATCAAACTATGTATATTGGAGACGCTATAGCTTTGGAGTAGCGACTTACATAACTCATCTAAGTTAATTTCATTTCTATAGAAGTTATAATAATCCGCACGATTGTCCGCATATTCCAAACATTCGGCTAAAGCAATATTCTGCCAAATATCAAGGAATTCTTCTGTCCATTTCTCAAACCAACACTTTTTCATAAAAAGCTCATGAAGTAATTCACGCGCTTTTGATGTGTTACGCAGCGTATCTAAAGGGGTGTCACCCCAACTAATATTTGGCTTGTAATGTACTTTAAGCGTGTACATCGACAGTCCATCATCAGTGAAATCAGGAACCTTGCATTTATTGATATCTACTATTATGGCCTTAGCTTTGAATGCTTTTGATATTAACGCAGATGTTTTCTCGGTGTTTGGCAGCAGATCACTATAATAATTTTCAGGAGGTGCAATAGAGTCCCCTGCTTTATCAGCACCCTTACACATCATGGAAAATACAGTCAACACGACATCAAAAGGTAGTTCAGAAAGCTCGACTGGATTCTTTGTAGATTCATCACCCCATTGCTCCAAGATCAAATCTTTTTTTATTTCATTTGCGTCTTTTGGTGGTTTTCTGGCCATTATTCAAATTCTTTCTTAGAGATGCGCATAATTTGACCATAATAATCCTCATATGTAATGCCGCTGCCATATTGCTTAAACCTATCAATAAAATCAGTCACATTATTCTTTTCAAAAAAATCGGCTGTTCTGACAAATCCAATTTTCTTGGCTATGTCATCTGGATACTGCAACATGCCAAGCTCATTCTGAATATTGGTGTTATGACTTCTGTACCAGCCTATAGCGTATGACAGCACCTGCCATCGCTTAATAATTTCTGATAACTTTTCTTCTGTCATCTGAGTATCGAACACATCGAGGCATGCGGTACATCTTAATAATTGCGTGCCTAGACCGATTGTTGGTGCGTCTTCCTTGCCTATATAGCCTAGTTCTACGTTATTGGTAGATAGCCAATTCCCTAAATCCGGGAAGTTCTTATTAATATCTTTTGATACCTTCAAGACGCTTGGCTTTCCTTCGAAAAACACATCTTCTTTTCTAGCCCATGCTCTTTCAAGGAAGCCTTGAACTCCCTCGTATGAGGATTGGTCTGTGATTGGCTCGATATAGTAAGCCTTAGTTTCAATGTCAAATATCATTCTCCATAACAGAACGTATTCCGCATAGGGTTCATCAGTAGAGCAGATGTGCCCATCTTCCGTCACAGCATTAAACTTGTCTGTCATATCAAGGAGTAGTTGGTTGTTCATTGTCTTACCATTAATAATATGTCACATTAAATGTATATCATTATTCATAATCGGCAACTTTAATCTTAGGAAATGCTCTTGTACAACACCTGCTTTATACTTCTTGATTAAATTCCATAGTCCTTTACACGGATGATTGTCAGGCAACCTATCCAATACCGCATAACAACCAGCGTAATGCTTTTCGTATAAATCATTGCGTTTAGTTTTGGTATCGGAAAGCAAAGCTTCTAAAATCGACCTTTCAGGTGTTAACACTCCTACCAGATTGATAAGTCCTTGTATATTTACCAGCCCATACGGGTCAATATCGACGTAAGCAAAGATAGGCAGCTTGCATGCGTCCAGATAAGACAACACAGTATCCAGCCTGCTTTCGTTCTTGTCGCCGCGATAAACTACCAGAGGCCGTGCAAATGGCTGCGGCAGCGTAATCGGGTTGTTATGGATGTGATTGAAGTTGTCGTAGTTCTCGACCAGTATCACGCAATCGTGTCCAGTGGTTTCAATCGCTGAAATATCGATGTCTATATGTGACATTTCTGGTAATACCAAAAACTTTCCATTAAGAAGCAGAGGCTTTCCGGCTGGTGCTTTTATCGAGATGCGGTTACGCTTGAGTCCCCGACCCCCCGCTTTTTCATTAGGGGTAAAGGCAAGGCGCTCGCTTCTGGTCATGTCACTGTGAGCGCTGGCAGTCAATGCATAGCCCTTGGCTATCAGCAGCAGCTTGATTTCCTCTTTGTCCTGATGGCTGAAATAAACGGATCTGCCTCTGACCGAGCCTAGATTGTATTCAATTGAAAATATGCCCAATGCCGTAGTCAGGCTGAAGCGCATTTCTTCGCTGCCAACAATCCTTTTCAATGTTTCAGCAAAGCGATTATTAAACATTCAACAGTCCTTTACTGACAATGATGTCTCTTACTATCACGTTGCCATCCAGCTCGCTTACAGGCGCGGAAACAAGGTCTGCCTGCCACCCTGTCCCGGGCTTTCTGTTCTGTCTTTCCGACAGAATACGTCTAACCCAATATTCCTCGGATGACATATCATTCATGTTCCGATTTACTGCCCACCACTCTCTTGCAGACAGGCCTGATTCCGATTGTGCGGCTGACGCAATGAATGTCTCAACAGCAATTTGCAGTCCTGACAGTTCTTTTTTCTGGACAGGGGTTTCCTCGATGGCAATCAGCTTTCCTGCTTCCCTTTTTTTGCCGCTATAAACAAATTCTTTAAATTCCGGCAGATTGGATGCAATCTCACTCAGCACCTCTTCGTTTTCAGAGGAGTTGATATTTGGATTCGCCATCATGTTTAATGGAGCGGCTATTGTTATCCAATCAGGCAGGGACGGTTGCTCATCCCATTCCTTCGGCTGCCATGCAGGATTTTTGTTAAGATGATTGGCAAAAGACCTTAACAGCTTGGCGCGCGCTTCGATGTTGCGGAAAGCGTACAGGAACTCGCGCAGTTTCTCCGAGATGGATTTCAACGTGACAAGGAAATAACCCATCTTGGATTTCAGGAGCAGGTTAAACGCCAGCTCCAGGTCGCGGTGTCCCCTTAACCTGTCTTCAATATCGGAAAAGCTGAACGTCTCCAGCAAAGCTAGGATGGTTTCAGTTCGTTTCAGATACCATTCATTCTCTTTGACCTTCTCGGGTAGCGTGGTGACGGTCGCAAACTTGCCTTCCACTAACCTGCTGATGCGCAACAATTCATCCTCGATGTCACCGGCGATGTCGTTGATGGACTCGCGGATTTCTTCTTCATACAGGTTTTTGTCGTCCTCACGGCCTTCCATAAAGGCGTTGTTATGCCTAGTCACCAGTTCATCCAGCCTGCTGAATGTCCTGCCTAGATCGGTGCCGGCCTCCATCAGTCGGCTCGTATTCAACACAGTATTCAGGAACTTACGCATCGAGTGCCGCAGTTGGTAGGTGTTATGGATGTCAGGCGTCAGTATTCGAAGCTGACTAAGCTTCATGATGCTTTTTGCTTTATCTTCCGTGACTTCTATACTACCCCGTTCAAAAGCGTCTGCGATGATGTCGCTGGATTCATGCAGCGCCTTGAGTATCTGGCTGACTCCGCTGTGCTTGCTCAAGTGAGTCTCCCCTGTACTGGGACATCCTGCTCGTCATCGGCGGTCTGGATAGATCTTTCATCTTCAGCCAGAAAGGTCAGGACTTCATAGAAGTAATCCAGTTTGCCGGTAAAGCTATAAGACGCCTGATTTTTATTATGTTCAGTCAGATATCCCCATAACATCATCTGCTTCACTACGCGGTCCAACATGCCCTTTGGTGAAGCGTCAGTGCTGACGAATTCCTTGCCAAGCGTAGACAACCTGCGCAATTCTTCCAATACGCTAGGATTTTCGGTAATGGTTGTCAGCAGCCCTGCGTAATTGAACCTGTCTCCAGCAGCCGGCGAAACGTCCTGCTTTGAATGATTCATGCATAGCTGCAGAAACAGCACGACAGGAGCAATCGTGTGTTTAATTTCCGTGAAGGTTTTCCTAACTTCGTTCCGCTCACCCTGTCCAATGCTTTCCCATGCACAGTAATAGGCAAAGCCGTTGTTTGTCTTGATAAGACGGCGGTTGAGGCGCGCAAGATAATCATCCACTTCCGCATGGTTAACCGGTTCTTTCAGCCATTTGAAGGCGGCCGGGTTTGTCTGCTCGCAGATAAAAGCACCCTGAAGTAAATCAATCACAGCCTGTTTAAACATTGGTAAGCTCCTCACCTGCGTATCCCAGATCAACCCGCGCGATACGCTTGTCGCTCAGTACGTTATATTTATATTTGAATAGCGGTGACAGTCGCTCATTGATATCAGGGAAAGCGCCTACCATCCTGATGTTGTTATGCGAGAGGAATTCCAGCAGCAGGCTTGAATTACTATAATCCAAGTCCATAACCTCATCTACCGCATAAGGGATGGCTACCCGGCTCTTGCCTCTTATCCTGTTTACGAACCCCACCAGGATGATGGCCAGCACCAGATAGGAAAGGCCGTTGCTGCTGATGTTCTGCAGTTCTTTTTCTTCATGCGCTTTCACACTCTTGCCATTAATGGTCGCATCAATCCTGATCTGGATCAGCTCAGTAGGATTGGCTATCAGTCCTCTTTCATCTCCCAGTATCGTTGAGACTTCCTGCGCCGCGTCTACGAAGGATGCAGGCGGCAATGTATTGGCAGACATCGGGTGCCATGCGTCATACTCATATCTCAGGCGTTCAATACTTTGCCAGTAATTTTGCTTATCAATATCGGTAGTGATATGTACATCGACGTTTTCAATCTTTGAGAACATGTTTGCCTGACTCAAGCTGCTCCTGATCTCACGGTTAAAGATGGAAACGCTGCTTTTTAAAGATTCCAGTTCATCGCAGAAAGTCTTGATGCCGAGGCCTTGCTGTCTGCCGTCCTGACAGATTCTGTTTTCGTTCATTTTCTCCTGTTGATTGAACCATCCTCGGCACACATTCATCCATTCATACTCATGGCGTAGCCTTGGGCTGCCATATTCCTTCTCAGCGAGCAGGCAATACTGTTCGGACGCCGTGTTCACAGTACGCAGCATTTCCTGACGAATCTCTCCTACACCACGCGCTATGGTATCCACGAGTTTATGGTATTTGTCCAAAGCATTGTTTTTCTGGCTGACCAGCTCCATCAGCGTATACGCCATGTCATGCTGGGACGCCAATACCATCGGGTCTTTAGGCCATGCGGACAGTGCTTCAAGGTGTGTTCTGGCATTGGTCAGGTTATTTGATACCGTTGTTTTTTCACGTTCCAGCTCGCTGATGGTTTCCGAATACCTGCGATAGTCGGCATTCTTCTCAGCCTGAGCATCAAACAGATTCTTCTCTGCGTGATGAATCTCGATTTTTAGACTGGCCAGTGCCAGCGATTTGTCATTGAGCTTGCTATAACTGAATTCATGCCATTCACGATACTCGCGTACATCTTTCGCTTTGTCTTCTGCCGCTTTGATTTTGCCGTTAATTGTTTTCAGTTCCGCTTCATAACTTAACAAGAGTCCTTGCGGTATTCCGCTCTCCTCAAGCTGTGCAAGACGCTCTTTGTCCAATACTTTCAGGTCATTTTCAAGCGTATTTTCAATATGCAGCCTACGCTGACTGATCAAGGACAATGACGTTTTCTCATTCGCATCAATCTCTTTGATTCTGTCAGAGAATGCACCCTTTTGTTCATTGACGGATTGCGCTATTTTTCTTTGCTCAATACGGATTTCATCCTGTACTGCGAGTAAATTGTCATTCTCGCGCTGCAGCTCCATGTTGATACTGTCGCGCATCTCGGACTTACTTCTTTCCAGCTGTAGCTTCAATGAATCCAGCCTTGCCGTACATTGGTTTTTTTCGCCTAGTTTCTTATTCAGTGCCGCTTCCTGCATGCCCGCTGAATCTTTAGCTGCTTTATATACTGAAGATAACCGGTTCATTTCTGCTAGATCTTCAGCAGCAGCTTCCTTGAGCTTAATAACGCGCTGCTCGGCCGAATGCAGATCTTGCTGGATTGATTCTTCAGAAGAACGTTTCGATGCACTGATTTTTTCCAGATTGATATTAAGGCCATACAATGATGCGCCTTCAGCAATGTCCGGATCCAAGTCCGTGCGCAACAGCAGGTCTTCATTAATGACGCGGCCGATGTCTGCCACCCATTCCGGGTGCTCTGTTCTCAGGAAGCCAATCAGCGTATCACCGCCAGCCTTGGCATAAGACAATATTTTTTCGTACTCGCCTTCAGCATGCTCAAGCGCGGAGCTGGTTTCGTTAAACAGCAGCTCTTGATCAGTGAACTGCGTTTTTGCCGTATTTAATCTGGCTTCCGCTTCGCTTTTAAGCCGGTAAAGCTGTGTAATCTCTTCGATTACCGCATCCTGCTCTTTCTGTGCATTCTGTATTGCCTGAATTATCTCCGGGTCGCCAGGCACGTTTTTGATACGTTCTCTTAACGCAGCCAGTGCGCTTGTGATGGTGCTCTCTTTCTGACGCAAGGCCTCTATCGCCTTATCTCCAGCCCCCTGGATTTTATCAATGATGGAATCCCGGTTCTTGAGCAACTCATCCCTGTCCTGCTGTGACTTTTCCTTGACGGAGGATACTTCGTTCATCAAGCCCATCTTGGCGCGTTCAGCCGCTAGCGTCTTTTCTGACTTCTGGTTTTTGAAGTAATCGTTGATATTTTCAATACCGCCGCTGATCTCGCCAATTTTATTGCCGATATCTTGAGCCTGCTTCCTGTTTGGCTCAATCGCATCCACCAAAATGCAGGCTTCTTCGATCCTGCTATCCTTGTAGGCATTGAATTTCCTGTTCAGGTTTTTAATCTCTTCATCAAGCGTCTGGTACTGTGCATCCATCGTCGATTTGGCTAACTGGGCCGCATCGACTTTTAATCGATGGGTTTGCTCGGCATTGTCGCGGTCAGACTTGGAAGTTTCCAGTGCCTGTTCCAGCCGGTCTTCTTCATTTTTCACATGATTGATGTATACCTGCAATCTGGCGTGTATGGCGGAGATTTCCGCTATCATGGCAGTACGCTCGTTATCAGCTGTATCCAGAGATTCCATTACTTCTCGTTTGGCTGCTAGTGATTCATGGGCCTGCAACTCCCTAATCCACTTCATTAGCTCATTTTTCTTGGTGCTGAGTGTAAACTTCTTGTCATCACCTATGATGGATGAAATCACCATCTGCTTTAAGTCCTGAAAGTCGGTCACTCTATTCAGAATGCCAGTAATCACACGGCTGATATGTGTCAGGCGATTGCTTGAACTGACAAAAGCAAATCGTGCCGCATGAGCGCGGTGTTCTGGCGCGGCATTATTAACCAATATCTGACGGTATTGTGTCCTGGTTAGCGGTTTTGTTTCAAAAATACCAAGACCTTGAAGATGGCGATGCAAATCCTGTGATTGGATGAACGCATTGTTATCAATGAACAGGTGGTCTTCATAGGCATGGTCAATAAAGCGGTAACTGACGGATTCTTGCTGTCCGTTGGCATGAATCACAGCCATAACTACGTTATCACGCCGTCTGTACTCAAAAATAATATAGGAGGTCGATGCTGGGAAATAATGGGTGGCGAAGTTCTCTGCACCCACGATGACGCGCTGGGGGCGTTCGCCAAAGAATATCGGGAAAAGCCGCAACAGCGTTGTTTTGCCGGCTCCGTTACTACCATTGATGGAAACGTGCCCATCTAGCCGCATTTCCACTTTCCTGCCACGACAGTAAGAATCAATAATGATAATGCGTAGTAACTCAAAATCTACATTATCAATTTGAACTTCTGGGTTTGATTGCATTGTTATCTCATCCATTACTTATTCTTTCTATTTATGCTAAGCAAATCTGATGTTTCATCATCATCAATTAATTCATTGAATGAGAGTGGGCCTTTGTTTAATATTAAATCTAATTCATTTTTATATATTGGGAGAGCCCATATATATTTGTCATTAGGGAGATTTTCTAAATAAAGAGCTTCAAGGAAATAAAATGCAGTCATTTCAGGAATGGATGGAATGCTGTCTAGCCCCCCCATAGTAGAACCAAATTTTATTTTTTTGAGTTTATTAGCGATCTCAAAAATGAGCACAGCAAAAGCTTCAGAACACTCTTTCAATTCAGACTCTTTGCAATGGGCTATTATTTCTTTTCCTGAATAATCTTCAAGCCCTGAAGAAACCAACGTAACATAGCCTGAGTCCGGCAAGTTGTGCGCATGCAAGGTCAAAATAGAACCGTTTTGCAGGAACGTTTCATTCAAAAAATAATACTCTGCGTTTGTTTTATCTTTTAAATATTTAATGGGTTCTGGTTCAGGATTCATTTGTCTCTCGCAATTAAAAATTTACTCAGTTGAGTTTCTGCATTCCATCCGGCAGGAGGTGGATTAGATGAAAACCATTTGCACCCATCTGCAACCCAGATCACTCTCCACTTTTCATAAATGGCTTGCCTTTTATTTACTTCGCCACCTGCACAGTCATCATATCCATATTGGATTCCGCAGCATGGGCAAATTTCATTTGAGGCACTAGAGCCGTTCCAAGGCAAGAAACCTAATTCATAGCCGCATGCAGGACAGCTGGTGACCATTATGCAATCTGCTCTATTCTATGAGGATTGAAATTGGGATGGTTTTTCACAAAATTGGCAATCTTGCTATTCATGGTTGCGAATGAATCTCCGTACAAGTAGAGAATGGTTTCTTTATCAGTATCCCAAACGCTGAATACTTGGCCATCATCCCCAAGAATGTCGTTCAACTGAGCATATACGTCTTCATCCAGCTTTGTGAAATTTATATATATCGCCAGTCCTTCAGCAATACCAAATGGATATTCAATATCTTCGGATTCTATGATTACCTTTGAGCCTTTAGGCACATCAAGTGTCTCAAATAACCGGCTTATCTTCTGTATTTTTTCCAGGCTGTAATCAAACACTATAAATTCAATGGTGCAGGATTCAATTTCTGCACCAATTTTAAGATCAGTGCCACCACCAGTAATTTCACCTAGCGAGTATTCATCCAACATCTCATTAAGAGGTTCTTCAAACAAGGAGAAACGGTCATCAGGTTGTAGCCTGGCGTTAAGATGGAAAACTACGAGTTTGTTTTGTTTTTTGTTTTTAGATTTCATGGCAGTCTGAATTCTTTAATGGATTCATTTAGGTACTCATCCCTATCCTAATTTTTAGAGCTTTCTACATACCCATGCTCATCATATTTAATATGAACGGGGATCCATTCACACTCGCCTAGTGTTCTAGATCGAACTCCCTTGAGTGAGTCGCGTATCCGTTCTTCTACAATTTCTTTATGCCATACGGCAAGCTTCTCCATGCCAATACAATCATCCCGTGTGGCTGGGTATTCTTTCTCTTCGTTGCAGTCATAGATAGAATATTTACCGCTGATTTGGTCTCGTTTGAAATATCTTGGTAGCGATAATTTTAGGTTGTCTCGCCCCACTCTAGGCCATTCACCGGACGACAGGACATCAACATAAACTGTTACGATAAATAAAAAATGCCTGTCTTCAAGATCAGGTAACTTATTCATATCTTCTGATGTGTAGTTATAAACAGCGATTGCACCATCAATCACACGACCGAACGCATACAGTTCGTGTCCGATAGGGATTGCGAGAATGTCACCGTCTTTTACGCGCTGGCGCTTTGGTTTGGTTGTAGTCATATAGTCATCAGTATTAGTGTTGATTTAGTTTAGTTTGGCACAAAATCTTCCTTCATTCTGTCATTTAATTTAAGAAACGGGCTAATCAGAATTAACCGGTCTCTTGCATCCTTGATCATTTCTTCAAGAAAGTAATTGGTTGCGCTAGTGTTTAAAAATTTCGCCATTAGTTATCTTTCTTTATATCTGGTGTAGTTGTGCTCCTTATATGGAGAACTTTATTTTTATTATTGAGGTATTTTTGCAGTTGAGTTTTAGGGTTCCAGCCTTTAGGTGGTGTATTTGATGAAAACCATTTAGCGCCGGATGCCAACCATTGGCCTCTCCATTCTTCATATACTTTCCTGAAATCATCTTTAGTGTCTGCATAGATATCCTCATAACCAAATTGAATTCCACAACAGGAGCATATTTCATCGGCAGGGCTTCCGTTATCCCATGGTAAGAAATCCAACTCATAGCCGCAGGCTGGGCAATTTGCCAATATATTTTTGAATTTCTTAGTCACTTGTTGCATTGCAAGTATGTTATGTCAGTGATGTTGTCCACTCGCTCTACAAAAATGCCCTTCTCTGTTAAATGCTGAAGCAAAGGATCGAATCCTGTATCTTTTGAAATTATGTGGAACTTAGCTTCAGGTTCGGAGGTAGTTAACACACCAAGATAATAAGCAATATGGAAATCCAGTGCATTTTTTCCTACTGTACTAAGCGTGATATATTCCGCATCGTTTCCAAATGGTTGGATTGACTTCACCAATGAAGCGGGCAACTTGGTTTGGTTAGGACCCAAGAAAATCTTGATTTTGAAAGTCCCTTCTTTGAGCTGCCCAACGCCTTTCAACTGGATGCTTTCAAAATCAACAAATATGTAATGCACCTGACTGGCCATTAATCCAATGCTCTATTTATAGTTTTGGGATTGCGTTGCAACCCGGTTTGGTTGCGATGATTTCTTCTACAAGACCGCTTTTAAGATCATTATTTGGTATCCATTGAGCAGTTAAGCTGCCAGTGATCATATTGTTTGTGTAAAAAGTAACCGACTGAACATCATCTTTCCAGGCTGTATCAAAACTGCCGTTGAATGCTACGTTTTTGTACTTTGAAACGTATTCTTTAAGCAATGAGTTTAAATAATCACTTCTAGTGTTTTCAGTCCTAAATGAAATTGTACTCATTCTCAAACTGACATTCCCATTTATAGCGTACGGCTCTAATGAAACATAAATCTTCTTGCCGTTTTTATTCACAAACAAACCTAAATTTGATATGTATGGAATTTGGCAGTAACTTTTATCATTCAACTGTTTCAACTCATTGATATATCGCTTCTTGAGAGATGGATATTTTGAAATATCATCAAACAGACAAACACCGCTCATGCAAATGTCTGATGGGGATTTTACAGTTAGTTGTTCTGCAAAAGCAGACGTTGATAATGTGAAAGTTAGTACGGTTAATGCCAGTTTTAAGATGTTCTTCATAATTATGTTCTCATTGAAATGATTAGTTTTTTTCCTGATATTCCAGGAAAGCTCGGCGGAATGCCATAGGATCAGATATCCCCTCGATAGGTGTTTGAGGGTTGCCTGCTCCTGATATGATTAAAGTGCCGTAATTTAATATCCTACCTAGAATACTTTGCTGAACCTGAACGCTTTCAACCTTATCGATTTTCATTTCAATCGAAGAGCGACTGATGAATCCTGATTTCGCAATTACACGCTTATTGGTAAAGGCAAGCTCGGTAGTTTTATAACGGATATACGCATAAACAAACAGCAGCAAACCAATTTCAGCAAATGTACTGTTCAATTTAAACCCAAGTATTAATAACAATAGCCCCCCAAGAAACAATTGGGACAATGACCATAAGCTGACCTTGCCTGTGTACAGGATTTTTTCGTCATTAATTAACGAACTTTCGACATAACTTGCCATTTTCAACCTTTTTTCTATAAATTAATGTGACGTTCTATTCTGCTTGCGCCAATCCCATGGTGGAATAGGTCTGTCACCATCCCATAGACCTAAGCGCAATCCTTTAGCATTGTTTTCTGCTTCGGTGTACGCGCGTTTGTCATCTGCAGTTTGATTCTTTGAATAATATTTGTAGTGCCAGGCATGACCAGCTTTGACCATTTCAAGATTAACATCCCGTCCGTCAGCCAGCACCGTGCCGACTACGCGATTATGTGACATCCCCTGCCCTAACAGGACGGTGACATCCTTGCCCATTACCATATTGCGGAGATAGAGCTTCGATGCTTTTGCACCGGCTTGACCATTCTCGACACAAACGGCATCTGAATTGCCATGGCAGCTTGCCTCTGGCGCGTCAATTGCAAACATCCTTACGTTGATATTGCCATAGCTGCTAGATTTGACCGTAATCGTGTCTCCGTCAGAGACAGCAACCACCGGCCCGGTCAATGAATCAACATTCTTAACCGTTTCCGCCTGCGCAACACTGACGGTTTCTTTGCTGACCTGATCGAGCAGCCCTTTAAGGCTAAACTGGCTAGATACTTGATTGTAAAATCCAGCACTTAGCATCCCGAAGACGATGAAACTCACTAATCTATACATGGCATTCCTTTTTTTATTATTTCTAAACAGAAAGATGTCGTCTTGCTTGAACCCAGTCCACGACGACTGGGCAAGGCAGATTTCATCCTTCAATTACTACAATTAAAACCCTTACTGAATCGTTCGAGATGCTGTCATAAATGTCTTATCCGTAGTAATCGTGAGGTGTCCGAACTTGACCACTACAGGGACGTATTTATGCCATACTCGGCTGTTGGCTTTTAGCATATAGGCGCGGTACATTATCGCCTCTGTACTAACGGCTGAATTCGCCACGGGTAGTGGTGAGTTTAGTCGCTGCCTTACAGTGATGTGCTTTAACATTTTTTATTCCCTCTCATGGTTGTTCCGCATATTTGCAGAGTTAGTTCTTTACTTCTGAAGCCAAATTAACATGGTTTTTTATTCGTGCAACTTTTTTGATTTTTTACAGATTCTTTATGCGCAGCACTCAGTCATTAACAGTCCCGATTCGGTTCTATCCTTATTCCAATACTCAACCCAGCTGATTAATGCATCCATCCAACTGTCATTTTCATCAAACATCGCATCGATCCCGTAAGGGTTTGTCCCGATGAAATAGCCGTTCTGTGATTTCAAATCAATTTTGCAGCCATTACTGAAAGTGACATATTTGCCCATTAGCCTTGGGAGTGTTGCCCTGATCATGTCCGGGTCGTTTGTGAATATTTGGACTGTTTTACTGTGCTCTATTTTTTGAGCAATTTTATTTTTTTGCATGCACTCTCTCTTGTTAAATTGATTGATAAGCATCAACGTAATATTCATTTTCCGCATCAAATACGATGCCGTATTTATCCGAGAAAAGTTGTTTTTTCTGATCGGTATTAATAGCGTATGTATCCACCATATTGCGATTAGAAGGAATGCCAAATAACTGCTTCAGCTCATCTTGTGTTTCATCAATATTAATTTCAAACACCAACTCTTCTGTTTCATTGGAAAAACTTGTAATTTTGTATCCTACTTTCATGGTTCCCTGCCAGCTCTTGTATTGCTTAATCTAGCTTTCTCCATGCGAAATAACTATAAATTTATCCCCTCCTAATTGAAGGATGGTGTCTATAATCCGTTTTTTCATTTCGCTGTCATCACACTTTTCAAACAGGGCTGACAAAATTGGGAAAGCGATGCTGACACCTAATATATCCGCAATCAAGAACGCTTGCGGTTCACGCATTGAATGTTGGTCAAGCCTTTGATGGCTGATTGTTTGTTTTTTGACGCGCAATACTTCAGCTAGCTGCATATCAGTTTTTAATTGCAGCTTCTTTTTAACTAAATCGTTCCATTCCCTGCTTTTTAGTGGTCTATAAACCTTCATTTTTTCTCCAAAGTTACTTAACAAGACTCTCGAAACTTGCCTTGAGTGTGAATGTTCTTTCCAATATAGAATCACCGGCACTAACTCCCATAAACTTAGCAACTGCAGCATTAATATCATTGTTGCTGGTCGCCAGATATTTCTTCAACACTTCCGCGCCCAGGATAAAGCCACCTTCAGCAGTAATGTATGAGACGCCTTCACTTTTGAGTGTTTTGATAATCTCAGGATGTTTGCCTATGCTCCCCCCCATAATCCCGACGAATTTATTGCCATCATAGATTTTGAATTTTCTTGTTTCAGCTGCGATGGCCAGTAATAAGGATGCCTCGATACCGGTTCTCGCAGATGCTTGTTTGGCCGCATTCACGTAGGTTGTAGCTTCATACATCGTCAGCTGATAATCCTTTTGCAGCATGTCCTCGATTGGTACATGCGGAATTTCCGGCACGGTGGCCATTGGAATGGCTGGCACCATCATAGGATCAGAAACCGGGGGCTTGATAGGTAGAGGTTTTTCGATTTTAGCTGTAAGTATCGGCTTGCTCACAAGCTTAGGTTCAACGTTTTCAATACCGTCTTTACTGACAGAGTATGTCTTGCCTCCAAGCACCACAGATAATTGGCTTGGCATAAGAAATCCAGACAAGACGCCGAAAGCAAACATAAAGATGACAACCAGAAATACCGCGTTTAATCTGATGTAGGTTTCATTCAGAGATTTGTTAAATAACGGGGCTTTTCTTGCGACCCACGGGGTATAGCCTCTGTTTTTCATTAAGCTCTCAAAAAATATAAATAATTTTAATTAATAATTTACTTGTTTTAATTTTCCCGTCAATTTTATATAGCACAGGAAAAGCGGGCTTATGTTTTCCTACCCGGATGAAGTATCTAATTTGTTAAGTAATTCATTTCTAATTTCATCCAATAATTCTTCATTATCGACCGGATGCAATGCGCCTTGGTCATGCACCGCCTCAACAACTTCGGACAGCAATCTGTGCGCTGTAACAAGCCTTTCATGAAGCAGACTCACAACTACGCTCAACGAACTAGCCGCATCGATCATACCTGCAGTAAGCAACCCATCATCACACCCACGCTGGCAAGGTTCCCCATAGTTTCTTGGGCAATGTGGATCACCTTGGTCACAAAGGCGTATTGAGCCGGGATCACAGTCCTCAGATGCCATACAGTTCGTGCATCCTATGAAATGTTTTGGGCGTAGATTGACCTTTACTCCAGTCAATGCCAACTTCCTGATCCATCATGTGCTCAAGTTCATCCCAATGCGCTGTCAGAACCGCCCATTCTTTTGAGAGCTTCGACATCTCGAAAATGCGCGGCTTCCACTCTGGAATAAGTTTTAACAGCCTCAAGCACCGGCCCAGATCCGCAGGATCGCCCGGGTGTGAATAATATTTTTTTTCAACACCGCTCATGTATGCCCAGATTGCTTCTGATGACATACCTGTGTCATCACCTACAATCCACTCACTTGCTCTTTTATGAATTGAATCGCCATCATTATCTTTGGCCAGTTGCGCACAGATATGCTCGTAGATCAAAGTTTCGTCTGCATACTGAATATTCGCATTGCCCAGCATCTCATCTCTGGTTTGCTGCATGCCGGCCTGAATGCCTAAATTGATAGCATCTATCATGAGGTTATCGCGCAATAGGCTGTATTTGGCTTTAAGGCTGCTTAATTCAGCTTGTAATTTAAGTTCTTTGTCCACGTTATTTTGCTTCAATCAATTCTTTTACGATTTCTTTTAATTGAGTATTCTTTTCGACAACTCTACTAGCCAGCTCTTCAAAGCCAGATACATGCAAGGATTCAACCGCTAAAACTAAAATATTGTTTAATTCTTTGGTTGCTTGCTCTATTGCTACTTTTTCCGATGTCTTCATTTTTCGGCCATCTTTTCTGATTTTGCTGTTATTAACGGCTTGCAATGAGGGCAATACCATTTGCCTTTTATTTTTGCCCATCCAGCCTTTAACGATTGTTTTTCCATTATTTTTAAAATACGAAGCACAGAGGCAGAACTATCGTTTGCCATTTCCATAGCTCCGTGATTTTGATAAGACCAGCACTCATTATCATAAGATGTATAAGCGTTTGGTTTATCTCTGTTTTCACATCGAAATTCCATCCATATCCCCATGATTAACCTTTCGTTTGGAGTTGTTTTAAACGAGCTTTAATGGCTGATGCAAATTCTTTATTGTTGCTGCAGCTGGCCACTGTTTAATTTCGCTGCCATCAATAAGGCATCCGCCTTTATTGGCTTTGCCGCCCCATTGCTTAAAGAAGAAAGCCACGCCTGCAGCTTCACATTGACGCTTGATGTTTTCCACCCAGTTAGCTTCTATTGGTCGCGCATGAGGACCGGATTCGCCGCCGACAATTACCCAGTGAATACCAGTCAGATCTATTTCGCCTAAATCTTCCAGCAATGGCTCAACACTCAGGAATCTCACTCGTGCCGGCACGCGACGTAGATGCTCTATTCTAGGCAAGCCATGTTTTCTGTTTTCGACTGTTACACCCAACCACACATTTTTGTAGCCTTCATTCCAGTCTGCCGGCAGACATTTCACAATGTTGGGAGCACGCTTTGTGAGCAGCTGCCAGTCAAGCATAGGGGTGGCTTGGATCAAGCCCCACAGCCTGTCGCGCTCACTATCCAGAGCATTATTATCTGCCCAGTCGCACATCGAGCCGCAGAATACGCGACGACGCATGCCAGAGGCTTCAGCAAGTCGTTGCCAGTGAACCGGTTTATGCCAATTGCTCACACTCATTACGCGAGGTGTTTTATATGCACCCCAATGATCGCCGCCGGTGCGATTATCCAGCGCTTCTGCATAGCAATGGTCACAGCCTGGGCCAACCTTGGTACATCCCCACCAAGGGTTGAATGTGCTGTCTGTCCATGCAATTTCTGTTTTTTCAGCCATTTTTACATCCCAAAATACCATGCTTATTGATTTGAACTTTCAACTGCGGATTTTCCTTCTTGCCGTTCCACAACATCTCACACTTGGTCTGGTGGGGTTATGGTGTATTTAACTGCAGCCAAACAATCATTCCAACCAGCACGATAGCCTGATGCTTGGTCTTTAAAGTCATCTGGAATGACACCAGATTCTGTGTATTTTAGAAAATCAAGATTTTGCGAATACTTAGTTTGCTTTGGTTCTCCCAGCGGTTGCCCTACGTACAGAATATCTGTATCTGAAAAAGCACCTCTTTCAGCCGTGAGCTTTTCAGCCCAGCCTTCGGTTGATGTGATTGCCTTATACCTTGTTAGGTAATTATTTGCAGTTTCTATGTTTCTAGCTATCTGCTCTTTTATCCATTCTTCAACTTTTAACTTAGCTTCATCGGCAGTAGAGAATCCGTATCTTCCTGAATTATCTAACTTCCCACTCCACTGCGTTTCACCACCAAAAACAACCTCACCACGATGCCCCATATAGTCAAATACCCATATTGGCTGATCTCTATTTGTGTCTTTTGAGTACCATTCAATTGGCACTATCTTTTCAAAATCAATATCACTCACGATTAATTCTTTCATCATTTGTTTGAGTTTCATATATCCCTTACTTCCTTCTGTGAAGAAATTACCTTACTTCACCATCTCTGTCTTTATCGCTGGGTGACTTTGATATCCTTCCAGCCAGATGTCATCAGGTTCAATGCGCTCAAACGCACCCTGATAATCATCTAAAGTAACCGGTTTGATGTTTTCTGACAGCACCAATGTAGGGGCATCAAAATCATCACGTATTAATACTTCATCAACGGCTTCAATCGCAGAACCATAGAGGTGTGCATTAGTCGCATTTAAAGCCACCTTGCCAGGTTTCATATTAGAGAGTCTGCATACCACACAGAGAAACAGGTGTGTCAGCTGCACATTGAATGCCAAATGCGTATCCCATGAGCGCATGGAGCACTCGATATCAAGTGTATTGTCAGCGTTCCATGTAAATGTATAGGTGTGGTGACATGGTGGCAGGCTGCATTTGTCAAACGTACCGACATGCAAAGCCGTAACGATCATGCGGCGGTCTGTTGGGTTGGTAAGCAATGTGCGCAGCAAGTTATCGAGCTGGCGTATAGTACGTGCCATGCAATATTTGCCGTCTGTGCCGGACATTTCAACTGTGTACCCGTGTTTGATGTAGAAGTCTCGTTCTTCATCATTTAATGCGATGCAGCGATCAATAACCTCACGGAATTGGTAAATCATTCCATTGTCGTTTTCACCTTTGCGCCAAGGATTCTCCAGCCACGCTTGCGTGCCGTTAGCATTGGCATACCAGACCTTAGTGCCTACTTTTTCAAAGTCGGCTGCGTTGGTGTATCCTCTAAAGAATCCTAGCAACTCCCCTACTGGCCCACGCAGACGGAATTTATGTGGCTCATCCTTATCTTCAATCCCAATTTTTCGCCTGGTGTTGGCCAAAAATCCAGCCGAGCCATCAAACGTCAATTGAGCACTGGATTTGTAATAACAAACCTCACCGGTGCGTTGGTTGGTTAATACTTTGCCTTTCGTACGCAATTCATTGAGTAAGTCAAAATAAGGCTCCATTAGATTTTTTTTCATTAAACTTTCCTAACTATTAGTGATCGCTTTGTTGATAGGCTCTTTAGCCATAAATTCGGACATTGCTGATGCTTGTTTTAGGCGCATAAGCTCATCTTGTGACAAATCCTTTGCGGATAATCCTTCCGCTGTCTGCGGGAACAGCTTTTGAGCTATCAGGAAGCCGTTGTAAGCAGTATCTAAAACACTCATCATTGCTGGTTTTAATATCTCGTAGATGTAGTCGCACTGTGCTTTTTCAGCCGGAGTTATGTAAACATGGAAGCGAGAGCGAGAGCCTTTTTGATGCCATATTTCCGGGCTATATGTATCAAGCACAAAACTTACGGTTTGCATGGCCAACTTCTCTTCAAATTCGTTGCGAAAATGGAATTCCACTTTAACTTTTTTAACAGTCTCGTCGTCAATGTCGTCCATGGTTAAGCCGTGTTTTCTTAACATTGCTTCAAGCTGCCGTTCGGCGTTATCCCGCTCGCCACCTGTGCCGCCTATTGCCAAGGCAAGCACTTTTCTCAAGCGATCAACAACTGCATTGCGTTTATCGGTCATTTTAGTTAGCCATTATTCGGTTGTTATGTTATGACGCTCAGCGCTTTCTAAGGCATGCCGCAAGCCGTGAATGTAATCTGCTGTGTGCGACCCATCTTTCCAATCCGGACTATCCCAGCGGGCGATGACGGCTTTCGCCTTAGTCATCAATTCACCTAACAATGTATTGAGATGCAAAATCTCTGTTTTTTGCTTCATGATGAATAGCAAATCTTGCTTGTGTTCCTTTTCGAGTGAGGCAACGTGCCCTCTTGGATCACCATTCGCTTCTTCATGGTATTTTTTGGCCACCAGCTCAAACATGGCTAAATCTTCAGGGCTATAAACGTTTTTAGATGTGTCCACCAAATGCCCGAACATTTCCTTTTCCGCTTCACGCACCATCTTTTCAATATCAATTTTATCAGTCAATTTTTAGCTTTCAGTTCTAATAGTGAGCTCTAGGTGTGATCGCTGCATACTTGCAAGTCTATTACCACCGGTTTCCTCAGTGGATGCAACGATCACACCTAGAGCTACTGCTAATTAAAACAGTCGAATAGGTTCTATTTGAAAATATCACGTAACGTTAAACTGTCAAATCTGACTAATTTTTAACAGTCGCTAATACTACTAATCCATATACATGAATGTACCTTGACTACTTGGCGCGTCAATTTGATATAACAGTCAAAAACGCACCAGATAAATCATCACCGCACGAAAGGTTTCCACTCATCTGGGAAAATGACATGCGGCCCGAAACCTGCAAACATCGGAGCAATTTCGTGATCCATGTATCCTGCCAAGCCACAGCCCACTCTGGTCACAAAGAACGTTTTGTTCTGTCCGTATATAGTGAACATGCGAAATTCATCGACATACTTGCGTATTTCTTCCAGTGGCAGCACACTCAGGTCAGCGTCCTTGGTTGGAATGGCATAGCAGGATCTATTCTCATTCCTGTACATATACCCAGTCCCCCTCCCCGTCTTTGCGCCGAACTTTTGTTTTGCAACAAGCGCGGCACCTGCGCCATGTCGTCCAGCGAGATTACTTCCAAATACAAATATCTCGCCGTTTACAGGCAAGGTGTGATCTGGATGAAATCTCTGTTCTGTTAAATTTTCCATATTCCACCCAGTTATTAAAATGCAAGGTCTTTGATGTTTGAGACGTGTTCCATGATTGCAGCCCATTCATCGCGACTGATAGCAACATCACCTGTTTCCGCATCTGCCTTGCTATCTAATTTTGTAAGTGTTTTGAGCAGAGCTTCAACTTTCTTATTTTTCTCGACAGTTGGTGCAATGAAGTGAACTTGCAGGCGCGTCAATAATTGGTTTTCATTGTCCTGAATGAATAATCCTGCATTCGGGTCTTTTAATAGCGTTTGAATTGCAAGCGTGGTGAAGCGCAAACTGAACTTAAAAGTTTCTTCGCGCGATTTACGCTGATTCAAGTCTTTATCACTAAAAATGAGGCGGCCATTCAAATCGTTAAATTTCAGAAAGTCTTGGTTCTTTAATTCGACTCGCACTACCTCAGTTTTTGATGTGTTTACCACCGTTGTGTCGTCCATGCTCATATTCCTTATTTGTTGTTGAAATGAAGTTTTTGTAAATCTTGATTGAATATTGCACGTTTTTTATTTACGTCAAATTTTTTACTTTTTTAAGAAATGCACGCCCAAATCCTCAAATTCAATTTACACGCAGAGGCGCGTAGCTGGAGTTCGTGAGGTGGTCGATGCTGCGCTATGGGTAAAAAGCGCTCTTAAAATCAGGATACCAAACGGTAAATTGAAAATAAATTGAAAAACGTTAAATATCAGGGTATGGTGGGAAAAATGATGCTGATAATCACTAAAAATAGGCAGAAAGTGTGAAAACAATATGAATAATACACAAGAAATACAAAAAAGCGTAGAAATGGTAAATTACTGGAATGAATCAATTAATGCTGGTTTTATGTCATGGATTGAAAAACACGGATATAGCGATAAATCAAAGAAAACGTATCAATGCATGTTGTTGGCTTTTTTGCGATTTATTGCTGTTAAGGATGTTCCTGCAAAATTAAGGGAAGATAGGGAAAAACAAATTACCCAGCTTTCTGACCTCGATGACGTAAATGGCTTGTCGAAATTAATTGAAAGTGCCAACAAGACGCTGACGGATCTTTTTTTCGATATTCGTAAAGTTCAGGATAGAACTAAAGTACGATATTTGTGGCTTATCTCTGATATTTATGAAGATATGGTGGAGGCTGGTTATATCAAGATTAATAACATTGCTCTCATTCATGAAAAACGGCGCGCAGGAAATCGCGGTAAGACAACAAAGCGTTTACCTGTTGCGCTTACCAAATCAGAAGTTGGGATGTTCTTGGAGTATACGGAGCAGTTGCCAAAGCATTACTCTGGCCAGCGCGAGAAGTGCGCCCTGCTCTTGTTAATTGGTACCGGTTTGCGCGAGCAAGAGCTTTGCGACCTGAAGACGGCCAATATGCATTTGAATGAGGAAACACCCTTCATCAAGATCATCGGCAAGAACGACAAGGAGCGCCTTATACCAATTCCGGAATCTCTGGTAAGTACGCTCATTGACTTCAACAACATGAAGACCAAACAAAGCAAATACTTTCTCAGTTCAAAGGAAAGCGGATTGCCCTATCAGCCTTCGGCTATCTATCACATGGTACATACGGCGATGAAAGATGCAGGTATCCAGAAAGAGCAAATGTCACCTCACGTATTGCGCCACACTTATTGCACCAGGCAGCTTGAATCTGGCATTAAAATAGAAGTTGTTAAATACTGGATGGGGCATGAGTCCATCGCGACTACAGCTATTTATGAGCATGTTGCAACTACGATTAATAGTGCTAAACCTGTAATCTAAAATTTAAGGAAACTAATAAAATGAGTGCAGTTTTAAGAAATAAGAATACAAGATACTTAATCAAGGAATTAAGAAATAGAAGCTCATTAAAATTTATTGGGGATATTCCCAATTATCAATTGGAAACGCGGATAGTAGTTCCAGTTGCAATAGCCCGTTGGATCGAAATTTTTAGAGCGCAGTTGAAAAATAAAAAAGTGTTGAATATCATTGTAGCCGGGTCTGAATTAGGTCCAGATTCAGTCGATAACGGAATTTGGTATCAAATAATTCCTGAAGTCCTTGATTCTCCAGAACTAGAAATTAATATTTCTATGGTTGGTCCAAATGTTTTTTCATCCACTCGCACCGGCTTTGATCCATCCATACACGGTATGCCCAAGGTAACATTACCGAATAACTGTGTCGGTTGGAATGAAGCGAGTTTTCATAATCAAACTATAGGCGAGTATTTAAGAGCTAACGAGAAGAAAGATATTGATCTTGTATTCTTATCTCACCCCGGCTTTGAGAATCATATTGCATCTTGGTTTGACCCGGACGAACTAGGTGCGGTCATTAAACGCGGAATTCCTATCGCATCTACATCATACGACATCAGGGAATATCATCAAGAGCAATGGTTAGCCAGAGTTTTTGGGTATGAGGCAACAGGAATAATTGATATAAATCCGTTTTCATTGGAGGATGAGGAAGCAATGATAACTACCTCATTTTGCCATACGCTTTGGGAGTTTTCTAACAAATCACCTTCAGTAGATTTTGAACCTGATTTAGACGATATTATAAAGTTGAATGATCATGCAGATTTTATACACGCCATCTTAGGTAGTGGTGATTTTAACTATATTGAAAACGTATTAGGCAAACCGCCGATTGAGAGAAATGGCTGTAAATATATTGGATTGCCTAACAATGTAATGGTAGAAATCCCGTCTGGGAAAGTCTATATGAACATGGGAAACTCCTATCAAGACATGGGAATTGTTATCCCCAAAGAACATATAGATAGCTACCCGGTAGACGTGGAATGTGCGTTTGAGAAAGAAATATGGATGGCTCAATCTTTTTTTATACTTACCGAAATTATTGAGTATGCACTTAGCGGTGAATTACAGTAAATGTTTTACTTCATGACTGTGTAAGAAACACAACGCGGTAGAATTACCAGACAACAATAAAGGAGAATCCACATGAAAAAATCAATCGTCATCTATGTAGCATTAATCTGGGCGTGGTACGCCCTCATGGACGCCGGCATCGAGCCATTCAAAAACACTGGTCTTACTTGGCTGGCAGTACTCGTCATCGGCGCCATCTTCGTAGTAGGCAACGGCATCATAGGCGCTATCAAAGAAAACAAGGACAGCAAATAAGCCTGGCCGTTGCAAAGCCTCTATGAGCCTGTGGCCACAACGGTTAATAGTGCGAAGCCTGTTTGTTAGAGCTTATTCTTACCAATACGCTGCCCGCTTAGAGTAACCCGGGTGTGATAAAACCTCGCTAATGGGCTTCCCGTTCATGGTGAATTTTAATTTGGTTAATTCATTCTTATGAGCATCTGACAAAACGCCATTGCGTGATTTAAGGATCATGTGTTCCAAAAATCTGTATATCTTTGACAGATGCTTGTCATATCGCATATTTCTGAACGCAACATCATTTGAATCAGGCGATATTGAGTCAAGATAAGACTTGAGGCTTGAAATATTCATCTCAAAAAACTCTATTTCATTCTTTACTGCGCCTCGGAGTTGAGTTTCCGTGGCCATGCCAAGATTGATGCCAGCCGCCTGTAACAAATCGACAATTTCCTGTGGCATCCTTCCACCGTTATAAGCGCGTTTTTGACGAGTCAGCCATTGTGCAAATGATGCCCATTCCTTATTTTCATCTCTTTTGGTTGGGATGTCTCCGCCGGTTACCGTCCTGTAATTATCCAATACCGATAGTCGATAATTAACATCCTCAATACTTCCTGCAACTCGCACATAGGGAAGGTAATAATTCATTTCATCAATCATCGCCTCCTGATGCATATCTAGCTTATCATTCCTGAACTCTAGCTGTTGAGTTCTCAGCCAATTGTAGAGCTTTGGCTCAAGCGTAATTAGTTTGCCGAGACCTCTGTGTATTGTTATAAAGTCTCTTAGCGCGGCTATTCTTTTATCAAAAATTTTCGACATGATTAACTACGACTTTCTTGGTTCTGGTGGATATTGGGCGTGATGAATGTATTTCCTCGTCTAGACTGACCTGGCTTCATCACCTGTTCCATCGGAACATTGTTCATCGTGAAATTAAGAGCGATTAGCGTTTTCTTCTGATACTCAGGAAGCGTGCCATTTCTTGCCTTGAGAATGATGTGTTCCAAGAATCTGTAGGTTTTTTCGATGTCTTTGGATTCTTTTATGTTTTTGTGCGAGAAGTCGCGGGGATAGAAATCATCTTCATACTTGTCCAGACAGGACTTGAGAAGTTCTAGGTTCTTTTCAAAGGTTTCTCTCTCCTTCTCCGCCCCTGCTTTTGAATATCTCTCATTAGGCTTGGTCAACTTGATTCCTACATCTGCAAGACAATCGATAACTTCCTGTGAAAGCGTGCCGCCAACGAATGCTCGCTTCTGCCTAGTGAGCCATTGCGTGAAAGCTCCGTATTCTTTGTTTTCGTGATACTTTGATGGAATGTCCTGACCTGTTTCGCGTCTAAATCTCAGTAGGCAATCAAGACGGCGGGCTATTTCTTCCGGCATGCCGATTAGGGCAATGAAAAGCGACACTCCCGCTGAACCAAGATCCTCAATATAATCATGACCAAGCTCGCCTTTCCAAAAGTATCTCTTTTGCACATTTACCCATTCATTCAATTCCGGGTCTAATTTATGCAAATCTTTCAGGCTTCCATGAACGTAATGAAAGTACAATAAATCCGAGAAACCTTCTTGGAAGAATCCGGCAAAATCACCATCTTCCTCTTTCCAGCTATATTTACCTTTGATTGCCAGTTGGTCCATAGTAAATTCCTAATGTCGAAGAATAACTATAAGAGTGTGAGCTAACGGCATCAATCAAATATAAAGCCGATTTTGGATGCTTATGTGATTTAGGCGTGGCGGTTGAGCTTTAAGATCGAATTTTCATGTTTAACATCAGGCAGCAAGCTATAAACTCAAGTGTCCAAAAAAGCCTGCATCATTAAATTTGAATAACCAATATGATGATGCATTATTATTTCTTGATGGAATGAGGATGATTCATGGAAACGATGACTCGTGAACTACCCCGCCGTAAACGACGGAGCTTCTAACTTCAACGGCGCCAGCAAGACAGAGGACTTACGTCCTTTGGCTTGGCTAACAGCGCCTCCATTAGCAGTAACGACCATTCCAGCCGCTATCATACGTTGCGCTTCATTACGAATGTTGATCGCGGCATTGATGTCTCTATCATGCCGGGTGCCACATTGATCGCAAATCCATGTTCTAATATCCAAAGGCATATGTGCTTGTGCGTGTAAACAGCAGGAGCAGGTTTTGCTGGAGGCAAAGAAGCGATTCACTTCAATATAGCCCTTACCTGCTCTTGCGGTTTTATACTTGAGCATATTAGTGAAGGAACCCCAGCCAGCATCGCCAATGGCGCGTGCAAGCTTGTGGTTTTTCATCATACCTTTGACGTGTAAATCTTCCACGGCGATGACTTGGTTTTCGTTCACCAGCCGGGTAGAGAGTTTATGCAAATAATCCTTACGTGCATTAGCCACACGCTCATGCGCTTTCGCTACCAGTAAGCGGGCTTTGTTTCTTGTATTAGAACCTTTCACCTTACGGCTTAGATGTTGCTGCTTTCTGGCTAAATTCTTTTGCGCCTTGCGCAAGTGTTCTGGGTTGTCGAACTTAGCCCCATCACTGGTAACAGCTAAATCGGTTAAGCCAACATCAATGCCTAATACTTTTCCGTGAAGATTAACCTCCGGCTGAACATCGTTATTCTCACAAAGGATTGATGCGAAGTATTTGCCACTAGGGTCTTTACTCACAGTAACGGTTTTTATTGTTCCAACTATATCGCGATGTATTGCTGCTTTAATATGGCCGAGTTTAGGCAGAAATACCTTACAGCCGTCAACTACCTTAACGCCTTGCGGATACTGGATACTCTGCTTGCGGTGTTTATTCTTAAACTGCGGATATTTCGCCCTGCGCTCGAAGAAGTTCACAAAAGCGCGGGATAGGTGCAGACCCACCGATTGCAAGACCTGACTATGGGTTTCGCCTAACCATTGAATCTCTGCTTTAAGCTGTGGCAACCGTGCATTGAGCTGATATTGCCCCAGGCCTTTGCCAGTTTCCTGATAGACCTTCTGCGTTTCAGCCAAGCTGTTATTCCAGTACCACCGCGCACAGCCAAACGCTTTCGCAAGCTTGTCAGCTTGCGCGGCATTTGGATAAAGACGTATCTTGGTAGCAGTTAACATTATTTCATTCTACTGATATTTTTAGTTTGTCAAATTTAGCGTGCCTTATATCCCCCACCTGAAGAAAAGGGGATTTACGGCACGTTGGTTAAGCACTAAGCAATCTCGCATTTCTTTGGCGAACAGAATCTTCGACTGAAAATACACTTCCATTAGGCAACGTTACTGACAGCTTTAGCCCTTCTGCTATTTTTGCCAACTTGATTTCTTTTTTGTTCAAATGGAATCCGGTTGTACTTGCCCAGGAATGGGCGATCAACCAGACAGCAGCGAGCCACAGCTGATGCTTGTTGTTGGTTCTTTTTATTGTTCTTACGCCATTAATCAATTTAATGTCTTCCAATGCTTTAAAAATGAATTGCTCTTGTACTCGCATGAGTGCGTAATCGTTAAGTCTCACAGAAGGGATTTCTACCGTTATTGGCTCATCAGTTGCGTACATCCCAACAGTTTGGAAAAGCGGACGCACATCTTTTTTATGCTCATATCTAAAATCCACGCCGGTCATTAACTTTAAAATTGTTAAGTCGTAGTCTTCCAAATGACCTTCAGGATAATCACCCACGGCCTGGATGCTTGATGTGTAAATAAGATGAAGGTAATCAATTAATGGTGTGTGCACATAATCAAATTTACCTGCCTCATCAAAGCCCATCGCTCTGGCTATGCATTTAATCTGACCATGGCCAAATCCTGACATACCCACTTTCGATAATAAATCATCCCATGTTTGATTGAATTTTTCGCTCTCTGTCATGCGTGCTGCGGTCAATTCAGTTTCAAATGGAAATCCAGCGGCAATCAACTTCTGTTTTCTATCTTCTGGTAGCGAACCATCTCTGTATTGACTGCGCTGCACAGAAATCCATTTAATACCCACGTTACCGTCCAGAAATTCCTGAAGCTTGACGTCCCACAGATGATCGCGCCCATTCCAGTAAAATCCAAGGGCATTCATACGATCTATATTTTCCTTGGAAAGCATGCCCTTCTGATATTTGAATCGAATATTTTTGACCCACTGCACGAGTGTTTCATCATCACCAGATTTTGGATTGCTATGCCCCTTCTCTTTCATGTATTCCTGCAAGCGCGCATAGTTTTCATCAAAGACTGAGTAATTGCGCTGGGCATAATAAATATCAATCGAATTCTGAAGTTTTTCAACCATCTCCGGCTGGCTGGCAATCACTTTATAATCGATTCTTGTCTTTCTGGCTTCTCTTTGCTCGGCTTTTGATGCGCTCTTGTAGGCAATCAGCGTTTCCTGCTCTGACATTCTTGATAGGACTTCCCATATCATGCTCATTCCAGAGGCTTTGATTGCGCCATCTATATCATCACCCCATTTATTCACATCAATGAATACCGGCAGGAGGATATAACCAGATGTCTTGTTCGGTGAAGTACGCATTGCACGCCCTGCAGCCTGAACAATTTCAACCGTACTTTCTTTCGGGTCTGTAAACACCACCATATCAACTGCAGGCACATCCACACCTTCGGTCAGACAACGTGCATTGGTTACGATAGACTCTTCTGAAGCCGCGAATTTATTAATAATATTGGTTCTGGCTTTACTGCTCATTGCGCCTGAAACATGGAAAAGATCGCAATTCAAGATGGTTTTGACTTGAGGATTCTCGGTGAACTTTCTGGCTGAATTGATGGTTGAGTGGAAAGAGAACACTTTATGTGCGCCGGTGAACTGCATGGCTTTTTGTAGTGCAATGGCCATAGCCACCATCTTATTGTCGTTTTTCAGCGCAGCGCTTTCATTGTTTAATTCCGCCTCTAGCTCGCTGGATGTCACGGCTGAAATTAACACCTGGTAATCACTAATCAACCCTTGATTAATAGCCTCGCGTATTGGCAGTACATAGGCATTCTTGCCATAAACTGCTTCATCATCCATCGAGTAGCCCTTACCATCCTCCTCATTCTGAATGATATGGCGAGGGGTTGCTGTCATAAATAGACGCTTGGTAATCTTCAGGTTGTCATCTACCAGCGAATAGGAAAACAGCGAGTCTTTGTCGGTAGCAGTTCTGTGTGCCTCATCAAAAACACCAAGATCAAAAGCAAAATATTGCGGCAGTCCGGCAGATAATGTAGGTGCAGACTGGTAGGTGCTGAAAACGATGAACTTGCTTGATGAACAGCTGAAGAACTGACTGACCTCGATAGAAGAAGTGGTGATTTTCAAGCCAAGGTCATCTTCAGTAACCTCGACTTCATCGCTATCCGCCACCGTCTTGTCAGAACATACGCAGAGAACCGCAGCACCAGACAAGGCGCCTGTTTCTTGCCAGAATCCCAACGTTTGTTTAATTAGTGCAATTGACGGGAATAGCAGCAATATCGTCTGCGCGGCCATGGCTTCAGCCACGATTTCCCCGATATATGTTTTGCCCGTGCCGCATGGCAGGATAATGTTGGTTCGGTCAGCATAGGTAAAGACATTCTTGACGAGATTACTTGCCTCTAGCTGGTGTTGTTTCGGGACCATTACGGATGTTTTATTCATCATTATTCCTTGATATTTCCGTTAAGCGCGATTGTCTGGTGCTCTTGGCAACGTGATTTCAACGCCGTTCTTATCAATGCATTTTTCAAAAAAGTCGAACCCAATATGATTAGTAAACTTCAATTTATGTAAGACTTTTGAGGAATAGATAATCAGCGGATCTGGGTAGTAACTTGGCGCTGGCCTAAAGAACATCAGAAATTCTTCACTCCCATATAAAATGGATTCAAAATTTTCCAAACTCCAGCGGTCATCCATCAGATATAAATAGCTTCTGATAGCGCCTTCCAGATTTGAGGAAGAATTCATGTGGAATAAATATATCCAGTAATTTCCGAACTGTGTTGGCTCTGCCCTGTTCAACACTGTAGATTTGATTGAAAGGTATTGGTCAGGCTTTTCTGGCGGATAAAGCGAGATGTGCTTAATGGTAGCAATATTGTCCACAATCGTATCTTTGATTTCTTGGTCCATATATTGCAGATGTTCTTCACTAACTTCAAAAGTGCATTCATGCAAATATATGGGTGGGAAATATAGTGGGCCTGATTCTCTCTCAACTTTAACCAAGCCTTCGGTGTCGCCTACAGGATAGTTATGTTTGGATGAAATTGTGGAGCCATCCATATATGAAATCAGATCCCCTTCAAACACCTTTAAAACATCGCGCGGGGCGTTGCGGTAACCTTTGGATTCGGATGGAAGCAACCATGCATTCAAGGTGCGAGGTTTTATTTGATAGCGCTCACAGAAGGCTGCCCGGCTTAGGTCGGCTTCATCAATCAGGTTGCGAATAATTTCTTGTTGAGTAATCATTTTGTGTACATTCGTGTATATTTAAATTAATTATATACACAGATGTACACTTGTCAAATTTATTTAATATTTTCCTGACGCTATTATGTCTCTGATGCACATGACAGTTAGATTGAAATATGCTGTCATGTGTGGATGGGAAATAGACTTGGCAACAAATTAAATCGGCTTATCAAGCAAAGGGCATATCTCAGCGGAGAAATAAGCGTTCTTGAGTCGGAAGCTGATGTTATTCAAGCTCAGGCTGATGCAAAAGCAAAAGAATTGACGGATGCTAACGCAAAGTTGGCAGAAATAGATGGGCTAATCACTGAACTGTCCTCTATTAATCCTGATGACATCAAGGTAATAAGGCAGAAAAGGCGCAGAGTAAAAGGCGAGCATGGTGGTTTAATACTTGAGCTGATACGCATGCTTAAAGAAGCAGATGGGCCGATTGATACCAGAATCATGGTCAGTCAGATCGTAAAGAAGTTTTCATTCCCCATGAGCAATGCTGCTGAAAGGCGATCTGCACGCGCATCAGTGAATGGGCCGCTTAATAAACTAAAGAAATTCGGTGTTGTGGTAAGACACCCTTCATCGCCCGACTCTACCGCTGGACGATGGGAATGGGTGGCAGATGCAGACTGCCATCAAGACTCAAATATCAGCTCTGATCCTCGCTTATTGCCACGGCAATAATTGAACCAATCTGATGATATTCCGGCCCCCAATACACGTTTCACCAACAACTGCATTTGTTGTTCAGTGTTGTTTCGCCTGACATCTTCGCGCCATGCCATTTCTGTCGCGTAATCGAGCATGTATCTGGGTGTTATTCGATGGTAGATACCAATACAGGAACGCCTCATCCTTGAAAAGAATGATTCCGCCTGGTTCTGATTAACGCCATCGTCCCTTGAGAATTCTTTGGAGTGATTCACTGCCTCATGTGAATAACCCATGTATTTCAGATTGCCGTAAGCAGGCAATTCATCACTGCGGATCAATGAGTTTTGAGCAATGTGTTTTTTAACCAAACCCTCAATGTCTTTCGAGTTTTCAGAACGACAAATAGCAACAACTGTTCTGGATGCCCCTTTACCCTTTGGTTTGCCGTGATGTTGATTGACAGGTCTGCCAGAAACAGGAGGTGACATTTCCCTAATAGCCATCACTATCCTTCGATTTGGATGAAATGGAAAAGCAGACGCCTTAATCTTATCTCGATGCTGACTGTATTTGGCCGGCACTTCAGTTTTATCGCTGGCTGTTAATTTCTTTTTCTTGCGGCCTTTACGCATCTTGCCGGAAAAATGCCCGCCATCAATCTCAATCTCGCCTTTCAGCATATCACCCGGCACCGTCATCATGACCGCCTCCCTGATTTTGTGCAGCAAAGTGAATGAGGTGCGATACTGGCCGCCAATAATCCTTCTTAGCGTGAGGGCTGCCAACCCCTTCTGGTTAATGATGAAAGAGAATATCGCCATCAGTAATTTGCGATAACCAATTTTGTGGTCGGCAAACGGTGTTCCGGTAGTTACTGAGAACGTGCAGAAGCAGTGTTTACATCGCCATTGTTTACGTGTGCGAATATTGTGGTGTTGATCAACGACCGCACAGGATGGGCATATCTGTTTATCGTCAAACCCCCAGCGCATTTTAGCTAAAACAAATCGTGCCTTATCATCACTTAAAGCGGATATCGCCTCAAGCGTCATTGGCACAGATTCACTTTTAAGCCAGAAATGAATGCTCATGATATTTCTATCGGATGGTTTTCGTTATTATATCGAGTATTCACTCGATATAATATGTTTACTCGACAATAAAGTTGCATATCGAGTGTTTATTGATATACTCGCTTTATGAAAAATCGTGATAATGAATATCTGGGGAAGCTGCGTGACTACTATGCCAGTCACCATGTATTACCTTCTTTTTCAGGGATAGCAAAGCTGGTTGGTTTAAATACAACTTCGGCTGTTTCAGCATTCGTGAAACGCATGAAGGAAATTGATTGCCTATCATCCACGCCCGATAAGCGACTGCAGCCCGGCAAGCGTTTCTTTGAGCGTGAGGTTGTGGATAGCGTACAGGCAGGCCTTCCCCGCCCAGCGAATGATGCTGGCAGTGAAGCGATGTCCATCGATGATTACCTGATTGAACAGCCATCAAGAACCATTATGCTGACGGTCAAAGGCGATTCCATGATTGATGCTGGATTGATGCCTGGTGATACCGTGATTGTCAAAAAAGGTGCGCCATCTAAAGCGGGCGATATTGTTGTGGGAATTGTGGACAATGAGTTCACCATCAAGTATCTTGCCTATGATAAAAACGGCTTCTATTTGAAGCCGGGAAACAAAGGCTATCCGACGATCAGACCTAAAGACCACCTTGAGGTATTTGGTTTGGTGGTGGGGTCGTTTAGGAAGTATTAGTTTTATTTGTCAATTTTCATCAGAGCGGATGAGTGAACATCAGCTTTAATCCGTAAAATTTGTCTTTAAAATGCCCAATAAATTGAAATAGAGTGTTCATGATGTCAAAGTATTCTCACCTTAGTAATGAAGATCTGATACGTATCCTTGAGCGTCGCGATGCGGAACGAAAGCTAGGATTGAATTGGGAGCGCAATTCAATTGAGCATGAAAATGCATTGAATGAAGATTTCATTGCGCTAGATTTCAATCCCGCCTTGTCCTATGGGAATTCTCCCTATGACAATCTATTAATAGAAGGCGATAATTTTGATGCCCTTCGTAATTTAAGAATGGCATATTCTGCGCGTATTAAATGCATATATATTGACCCTCCTTACAATACTGGCAATAAAGACTTTATCTACAACGATAACTACATTGATAAAGATGATAATTTCAAGCATTCTAAGTGGCTGGAATTTATGTATCGGCGGCTATCGCTCGCTAAAGACCTATTAACTCATGATGGTGTTATTTTTGTTTCTATCGATGACAACGAAATGGGTTATCTTTCTGTGCTGATGGATGAAATATTTCCTAATATGCGTGTAGGAACATTTGTTTGGAAACGACGAAGCGGCGCAAATGATACGACAGGTTATTTCACCAGCGCAGATCATGAATATGTATTGTGTTATGCCAATCCTGGATTTTCTTTTCAGGGAATTGATAAGGATTTTTCGTCTTACAATAATTACGATGAAGGAACCTCTGATCCATGGAAACGTGGCGATCTGACTAAGGCACATACATATAAAGCTAGGCAGAACTCTTTTTATCCAATTCAGAACCCAGAAAATGAAATCTGGTATCCATGTAACCCACATCGCGTATGGGGGCCAATATCTAAAGTGTTTATTAAACCTGGCAAGAAAGCTCCTAAGACTACAATTGAAGATTTGCTTTCTAAAAATAAAATATTATTTCCTGATGAGAGTAAGGTGGCCTTTTATCACAGTCTCTCCGAGCTACGCGAAGCAATTAATAACGGAGATGCTCCACAATATATCCGAGATAATTTATTTGAGTCCGAAGAAAAGAACTTGGAATATCTAAATTTCTGGGTAGGTAAGAAAATTGGATACGGTTCACCAGGATATAAACGAAACTTATCCGAGCTAAAGCGTTTAGAAAAGCCATTATCAACATGGATTGCATCAACATCAGAAAAAATAAAAGACGATGATGTGGTTGCTTTTATGACATCTGGCATGACGCAAGAAGGAACAAAACTAATCCAGCAAATGTTAGGTGGCAGTGCTTTCAGTTATCCAAAACCATTGTCGTTGATAAAGAATCTTATCCAACAATCAACAGGCGAAGGTGATATTGTCCTCGATTTTTTTGCTGGTAGTGGCACAGCTGGACATGCTGTTCTTGAGTTAAATTCGGAAACAGAGGTTGAGCGAAAATTTATTTTAGTATCATCAACAGAAGCTACTGAGAAAGAACCAGAAAAGAATGTTTGCCTTAATGTGACTAGGGAAAGGCTCGTTTCAGCTATTAATGGGTATAGCTACAAAACAAAAACAAAACAGGAATCTGTGGCTGGAGTTGGTGGTAATTTTGCCTACCTTGTCACGCGACGTATTCCCTCTGGGCATATTCATGCTGATATTCAGCATGATCAGGTTTGGCATGCCATCCAACAATTCTATGGTTATGGATTGCTGCCTTTTGATCAGTCCAATCCAATTCAGTGGGCTGACACAGATAAAGCTAGGTTAATTTATATACCAGAAATCAATCAACATGCTCTTGATGGCGTAATGGCGTTACTTGAAAAACAGTCTGTTACAGTCATTTACTCATGGCAGCCAGGATTGTTAAAGCAGAGAATCTTTTCAGATCATGTCAGCTTTGAGAAGATCCCTGATTTTCTTGTTGAGAAATTCGGGGCAAGCCAGTGACTCCTCTTAAACAATTTCAAAAAAATGCGGTAGAAAGCGCTGTTGATCTGTTTATTGAAACTGCGACTCTGATTGACCAGTCATCTACGTTAGCATCAAGAAAAGTCGTCATTCAGCATAACGGAGCACTTCTAATAGAAGCACCTACTGGCGCAGGAAAAACCCTGATTGCAGGAAATATTGCCGAACGAGTCAGTAATGCAAAAAAAACAGTATGGTTATGGTTCGCGCCATTCTCCGGTCTTGTTGAGCAGGCTGAAAGTACCATTAGTAATGAATTTAGGAGCTTACGCACACGCGACTTAATTACTGATAGGAATGCACCATCAACCCAAACTGGTGACGTATTCGTCACTACATGGGCCGCAGTCGTGACAAATAGAAGATCGCGCAATGATGGTGAGGCTATGCCATCGGTCGATAACTTGTTGATGGCACTTAAGGCTGAACATTTCAAAATAGGTGTCGTAGTTGATGAAGCTCATCATGGGTTTAATAAAGCTCGTCAAGCTCTGGATTTTTATAAGTCCATCATTGATCCTGATTTCACAATACTTATCACGGCTACGCCCAAAGACAAAGATGTCGATGTGTTTAAAAAGGAAGCTGGAATCTCCGAGTTGCATCGGATTTCAATTTCACGTAAGGACTGTGTAGATGCTGGGTTAATTAAAAAAGGTGTTCGTGCAATTGCATTTAAAGCAGATGAATCTCAAGAAAATCTAATTGATTTTGAGATGACAGCTTTGCGCCATGGGACAGAAGCACATAGAGGCGTAATAAAGCTGTTGCGTAGCATAGGGTCGGATATGACCCCTCTGATGCTCGTTCAGGTGGACTCGGCGCCTGGAAGCATAGAGACAGCCAAGTCTAAATTGATGCAATTAGGTTTCCGAGATTCTGAAATTGCAATCCACACGGCAGATGAGCCAGATCCCGACCTGATTGGGTTGGCAAAAGATGAACAAAAGCAAGTGCTCATTTTTAAAATGGCTGTCGCTTTAGGATTTGACGCCCCGAGAGCGTTTACATTAGTATCCATGCGTCGAAGCAGAGATGAATCATTTGGGGTTCAGATAGTAGGCAGGATTCTGCGTGTAGATCGTCGTTTACAGTCACTTGAATTGCCTGATTCTCTTAATTATGGCTATGTATTTCTGGCGGATTATGCCTCACAGACAGGGCTATCGCTCGCAGCTGATCGCACCAATGCCATTCAAACACAATTGACAAGCGTTAGTCGCAATGTGGCGCTTGTTACAGTTGGCGACCAAGGTGCGATTGTTCAACACCTGCAAAATGGTCAGGCAAGTTTGCTTGGCGAAGATCCTAACTTTTTCAGCGTCAGTCCTACATTATCAGAGAACCAAGCGAACAGGAGTGTCGTATCAGCACATGGTAACAAACCACCACATTCGCCACTGCTTGGGTTGATAATGCCTGATATTGTCCCAGATACGCAACGTTCAAATAGTAGCCAAAGTAAAACCATATCGGCAATTACAACGGAATATACATACCCCTTACGAGAAGATATTCAATTTCCACGTTCTTTTAAAAGAGAACAGTATCCGCTGAATCTTGGAGCAATTACGCAAGATATAGTCTCAACTGTCAGAATTACTCCTGAAATTCTCGCTGCCAGCAGAAGACGTTCAGCAAGGGTTGTTAAGAAAGAGATGGAGCTATTTGAACATGGCCGGGAGACCGTTTCTGATACTTTGGCAGAATTGTCTGACAAAGCTATTGCTGCTAAAGCACAGCAAAGTTTATTTGCCTCAGAATCCGAATATATTAATAGCCGTCAAATTTATGGTTTGATGTTAGAGAGGCTAAAGAAAGAATTTATCGCTCAGGGATGGAGCGATATGTTGGAAGACTCATCTCTTAAAAGGGGCTTGGATCTCATTTTAGCCGCTTATCCAAATTTACTTAAAAACGCGATTCGTGAGTGCCTTGCAAATCATGCGATTGCTGTTGATGCAGCAGCAATTCCAGATAAGATTACTTCAGAATATCCCCTACAATCATCCAGGTTGAATATTTATCGAGTCATATCAGACTCTCTGAATCGATGGGAAAAAGAGTTCGCGGATAAGCTCGATAATGATACAACTGGTACCGTATTATGGTGGCACAGAAATGAGGATCGTAAGCCATGGTCAGTATCAATTGTGGTACCAGGCTTTAATGATTTCTACCCGGATTTTGTAGTGGGCATCAAAGATAGAGTTAAAGGTTCTGGCATTTTGTTGATAGAGGTAAAGGGCGAGATTAACAACGCCAGAGGCGACTCTGTAGCTAAAGCACGCGCAGAACACAAAATATACCGTAAGTCGATGATGGTGTACTGGGAGGATGAAAAGCGCTGGTATACCGTAAGATATGACGAATCTAGCGACAAGAATAAGTTGGATCGATTATTTGATTTTGATCTAATGGCCGGGTTCTAATAATGATAGGCAAAGAGGATGTTGTATATGTAGCGCTAACCAAACCCGAGCTTGATGCTTGTATTGATACTGCCAAACACATTTCTGGGCATGTAGTAGATAGGAAAGATTTGCATGCTAGAGATGACCTTGAGCGATTTATTAATGTCCTAATGGGCGAAGTTGCTGAACAGATGGTAATCAAATGGTTGAAGGAACAGGGTAAGTTTGCAGAATCTGCTGTAGATAAAACATCAAATAAACCAGATGTGGGCCATGATGTAAAAGTTATAAATAGAGCTAACGGGGCTGAACTTCTTTGCTCGGTTAAGTCATCACTTTCGTATAAATTGGATATTGAAGGCATATTGAGTATTTGTAAAATTGCATCAAAAGAATCTGAGCTTAAAGATATCAATATTCAAGTGTATTTTTGGCTTACTACAAATCCAAAAAAGAATGAAAGCCGTTTGACTGTTCCCAGTTTAAGACAAGCCGCGATAATTGGCTGGTTTGGACGAAATGATTTGCTTAAGTTTGCTGCCTACAACCATGAAGAAGGCCGAGAAGCACCTATTGAGACTCTTAACGGGGGCAGAACAATGGCTTCTCTGCTGGGGCGTTTAAGTTAATTTGGCATGCATAGATAGGATTATCTTTTGAATTTTCTTCAATTTGACATAGGCCATCGCAAAAGCGGTGAGATCGTGGAAATAACATTAACAAGTGGTGCCAATGTACGCCTAATGACAAGTTCAGAATTTTCTAATTACAAAAATGGAAGAAGACATCGTTATATTGGTGGTTTAGCGAAACGCTCACCTGTTCGGTTGCAAATCACCAGCTCTGGTCATTGGTATGTAGCCGTTGATATGCAAGGCCTACAAGGTAGCACCAAAGCATCTGTTCGAGTTCTGCCTGGAGTACTACCTGAAATACAAGAACGTCCATTATCTGAAATTCCAAGTCTCGTTCGCGAAAATATACCGCCACCTACAGAGTCTGGTGGAGAAACTCACGACGTATTTATTTCTCATGCATCAGAAGACAAGGATGATTTTGTGCGCCCGTTAGCTAATGCATTAATACATCAAGGGTTGAATGTTTGGTATGACGAAATGACCCTTAGAATAGGCGATAGTCTAAGGCAAAAAATTGATAAAGGGCTGGCAAATAGCAGAGTAGGCTTGGTGGTTCTTTCACCATCTTTTATCAAAAAAGGTTGGACGAACTATGAGCTTGATGGAATTGTGACAAGAACAATATCTGGTGAGCAAGTGTTGCTTCCCATCTGGCACAACATTACAAAGCAGCAGGTTGTTGACTTCAGTCCATCGCTGGCTGACAAAGTAGCTCGGAGCACAGCGACACATACCATCGAAGAAATAGCGCAAGAAATTGCTGAACTTCTGCACTCAAAGGCATAACAATGCGCTCAACTCCACTACCAAAATCTCAAACTGACCTGTTAGCTAAAAGTATTGAGTCTGCTGAATTCAGGAGATCTGATTTTATAAAGGCTGTACCACCAGAGTTATCGAAACGTGAAGATGAGATTGAAAAAAGGTTGGCTTCAGAAAACTCATCAACACGTAGCAAGCTCCGTAAAATATATCATTTAATGGAAGAGCTAGGGCAAATTAGAGCGCCTTATGTTGCTTGCGGTAAAGGCTGTTCTTCCTGCTGTAAAATGAATGTGAAAATATCACAAATCGAGGCAAACATTATTGCTGAGGAAACGGGTATGCAGTCTAAACAACTTCCCAGCAGTCGTTCTTACAAATCAGATGAGTTTATGGGCGTGCCATGTGTGTTTTTAAAAGAAGGCTCTTGCTCTATTTATGAAATACGTCCCTTTGTGTGCAGGAATCATGTTTCGTTTGATACAACGTCATACTGGTGTGAACCAGAAAATTCATTGCATGCTGAAATGCCAATGCTGGCGTTTTCAGGCTTGCTAGATGCTTATTTCAACATCACTAAAAAAGATTCTGGCGGAGTACATGCAGATATAAGAGATTTTTTTTCTTAAATTTATGTCAGCAAGCAATAATACCTATAATTAATTTCAAAATTCAAAGTCATGTTTCAACTATTTGATTTTATTGGCTTTGTGCATCAGAGACATAATAGCG
>Ga0208758_100043_pt1 | contig 114259 bp, 111 predicted proteins | sample LakWasM116_HOW13_2_FD_183930 | JGI IMG/M metagenome (GOLD analysis project Ga0208758, IMG submission 183930) | Freshwater sediment methanotrophic microbial communities from Lake Washington under simulated oxygen tension - Sediment Metagenome... | ecosystem: Environmental > Aquatic > Freshwater...
CAAAGACTATACAATTTTTAATGCTGTAAAAACAAGGAGTTACTGTGTCACAAAACCTGCCCGCCATACTAGTACTTGCAGATGGAACCGTGTTTCGTGGCATGTCAATTGGAGCGTCAGGCCACGCCGTGGCTGAGGTTGTATTCAACACTTCAATGACTGGCTACCAAGAAATCCTCACCGATCCGTCTTACACCAAGCAAATCGTTACATTGACTTACCCGCACATCGGCAATTACGGTGTGAATACTGAAGATGTAGAGTCTGGCAAGGTTTATGCGAGTGGTTTGATTATTCGTGATTTGCCGCTCACCCATAGCAATTTCAGAACTACGCAATCCTTGACCGAATATCTGGTGGCTAATAATGTAGTGGCCATTTCTGACATCGATACACGCAAACTGACACGCATTTTGCGTGAAAAGGGCGCGCAGGCCGGTGCTATTATTGCCGGAGAGGCTGATGAAGCTAAAGCTGTGGCTTTGGCGAACAGTTTAATCGCCGGTTTCCCTGGCATGGCTGGGCTTGATCTGGCTAAAGTCGTAACCTGTGAGAAATCATATCAATTCACTGAAGGTGAATGGGCGCTGGGACAGGGGTTTGCGAAAGCGCCTAAAGAGAAATTTCATGTGGTTGCCTACGACTACGGTGTTAAGCGCAATATTCTGCGCATGCTGGTTTCACGTGGCTGTAAAGTCACTGTACTGCCGGCGCAGGCAACAGCTGAAGAAGCGCTGGCGCTGAATCCTGATGGCGTATTCCTGTCTAATGGTCCAGGCGATCCTGAGCCATGTGATTACGCGATTAAGGCGATTAAGACAATCGTTGATAAAGGCGTGCCAACTTTTGGTATCTGTCTTGGTCACCAACTGCTGGCTTTGGCCAGCGGTGCAAAAACCGTAAAAATGAAATTCGGCCATCACGGTGCAAACCATCCAGTACAGGATGTGGAAACCAAACGTGTCTATATCACCAGCCAGAATCACGGTTTTGCAGCTGATGCTGACAGCCTGCCCGCCAACATCAAGATAACGCATGTTTCATTGTTCGACGGCAGCCTGCAAGGCATTGCGCGTACCGACAAACCTGCATTCAGTTTCCAGGGCCACCCAGAGGCAAGTCCAGGACCTACAGAAATGAGTTATTTGTTTGACCGTTTCATTAATATGATGCAGGAAAAACAAGAATAGCTACAGGTAAGCACAGATGAATACTGATGGCTATCGGTGTTTATTTGGGTAAATCATTGAGTTATTGATTTTTAATGAATTTTAAGGGAAATAAAACAAATAAATTTTAGAGATGGGACATGTTTATCTGTGTTCATCTGTGTTTATCTGTGGCTAAATCATTATGGCAAAACGTACAGACATTAAATCAATTCTAATTATCGGCGCAGGCCCTATCGTGATTGGTCAGGCTTGCGAGTTTGACTATTCTGGCGCACAGGCCTGTAAAGCGCTGCGCGAAGAAGGTTACCGCGTTATCCTCGTGAACTCTAATCCGGCTACGATCATGACGGATCCGGAAATGGCCGATGCCACTTACATTGAGCCGGTGACCTGGCAAGTGGTAGAGAAAATTATCGAGAAAGAACGTCCTGACGCGTTATTGCCAACCATGGGTGGGCAAACCGCATTGAACTGCGCATTGGATCTGGATAAGCACGGCGTACTTGAGAGGTTCAATGTAGAGTTGATCGGTGCTTCTAAAGAGGCGATTGATAAAGCGGAAGACCGTCAGAAGTTTAAAGATGCCATGACCAAAATTGGTCTGGGTTCAGCGCGTTCAGCCGTTGCACACAGCATGGAAGAAGCATTGCAGGTGCAGGCTACTATTGGCTATCCGGCGATTATTCGCCCCTCATTCACGATGGGTGGCAGTGGCGGCGGTATTGCTTATAACCGTGAAGAATTCATTACGATCTGCGAACGTGGCCTCGACGCATCGCCCACCAGTGAGCTGCTGATTGAAGAATCCCTGCTTGGCTGGAAAGAATATGAGATGGAAGTTGTGCGTGATTCTGCCGACAATTGCATCATCATCTGTTCAATCGAAAACCTGGATCCGATGGGTGTACATACCGGTGACTCGATTACCGTAGCACCGGCACAGACGCTGACGGATAAAGAGTACCAGATCATGCGTAACGCCAGCTTGGCTGTATTGCGCGAGATTGGCGTGGATACCGGTGGTTCAAACGTGCAGTTTGCAATTAATCCGGATGATGGCCGCATGATTGTCATCGAGATGAACCCGCGCGTGTCACGTTCATCTGCATTGGCGTCTAAGGCAACCGGTTTCCCGATTGCGAAAGTAGCTGCTAAATTGGCGGTAGGTTTCACGCTGGACGAACTGCGTAATGAAATTACCGGTGGTGCTACGCCTGCGTCTTTCGAGCCAAGTATCGATTACGTGGTGACCAAGATCCCAAGATTTGCATTTGAGAAATTCCCGCAGGCGGATAGTCGTTTGACTACACAGATGAAGTCTGTGGGTGAGGTCATGGCAATCGGCCGTACTTTCCAGGAATCATTTCAGAAAGCATTGCGTGGCCTTGAGGTCGGAGTGGATGGCCTGGATGAAAAAACCACGGATATGGACACGATCACCAAGGAAATTGGCGTGCCTGGTCCTGAGCGCATTTGGTACGTCGGCGATGCATTCCGTATGGGCTTGAGCGTTGATGAGGTGTTCAATATCTCAAAAATCGATACCTGGTTCCTGGTGCAGCTTAAAGATATTATCGACCGTGAGCAGGCGCTAAAAGGCAAGAATCTTGCTGATCTGGATAAAGCGGCTTTGTTGCAGTTGAAACGCCGCGGCTTTTCTGACCGTCGTCTGGCAAGGCTTATGGATACTGACCAGCATGCGGTGCGTGCTTACCGTCAGGCATTAAATGTGCGTCCTGTCTACAAGCGTGTAGATACCTGTGCGGCCGAGTTCTCAACCAACACGGCTTACATGTACTCAACTTATGAAGAAGAGTGCGAAGCGCAGCCATCCGGCAAGAAAAAAATCATGGTGCTGGGCGGTGGCCCAAACCGTATCGGTCAGGGGATTGAGTTTGACTATTGCTGTGTACATGCAGCTTTCGCAATGCGTGAAGATGGCTATGAAACCATTATGGTGAACTGTAACCCTGAAACGGTTTCTACTGATTACGATACATCAGACCGCTTGTATTTTGAACCGGTAACATTGGAAGATGTGCTCGAAATTGTGGCGCTGGAAAAACCAGTGGGTGTGATCGTGCAGTATGGTGGCCAGACACCATTGAAGCTGGCACGCGATTTGGAAAAAGCCGGTGTGCCTATTATCGGCACCACGCCGGATGCGATTGACATGGCAGAAGACCGTGAGCGCTTCCAGAAAATGCTGCATGAGTTAGGCTTGAAGCAGCCGCCAAACCGCACAGCGCGTACTGAACAGGAAGCGTTGCGCCTGGCAGGTGAAATCGGCTATCCGTTAGTGGTGCGTCCTTCTTATGTGCTAGGTGGCCGTGCGATGGAAATCGTGCAGGAACAAAGCCAGCTCGAGCGCTATATGCGTGAAGCGGTCAAGGTTTCAAACGAATCGCCAGTGTTATTGGATCGTTTCCTGAATGATGCGCTGGAAGTAGATGTGGATGCCTTGTCTGATGGCAATGAAGTCATTATCGGCGGTATTATGGAGCACGTGGAACAGGCCGGCGTTCACTCAGGCGACTCGGCATGCTCACTGCCGCCGTATAGTTTGTCAGCAAAACTGCAGGATGAGTTACGTGTGCAAACCAAGCAGATGGCAAAAGCACTAGGCGTGGTAGGCTTGATGAACGTGCAATTTGCGATTCAGGGCGAGACTGTTTATGTGCTGGAAGTCAATCCGCGTGCTTCACGCACGGTGCCGTTTGTTTCTAAAGCCTGTGGTTTGCAGCTGGCTAAAGTTGCAGCACGCTGCATGGTTGGTCAGTCACTTGCATCACAGAATGTGACGCGAGAAATTGTGCCGCCATTCTACTCGGTAAAAGAAGCAGTATTCCCGTTTATCAAGTTCCCGGGTGTAGATACCATCCTGGGCCCTGAGATGAAGTCTACCGGTGAAGTGATGGGGGTTGGTAGCACGTTTGCCGAGGCGTTCCTGAAATCGCAGCTGGGCGCATCAACCAAACTGCCTGAAGGCGGTCGTGCTTTTATCAGTGTGCGTAAGGAAGACTATGCTAAAGTGGTTGAAATTGCGCAGCAGCTGGATCGACTTGGTTTTGAGCTGGTTGCCACCAAAGGCACGGCAGCAGCTTTAACTGCAAGCGGCCTGCAAGTGCAGGCGGTGAATAAGGTTGCTGAAGGTCGTCCGCATATTGTTGATATGATTAAAAACGGTGATATCAGCTTTATTGTGAACGTGACTGAAGATAAACGTGCGGTTGCGGATTCATACGAGATTCGTCGCAGCGCATTGCAGAATAAAGTGACGTATTACACAACGCTGGCAGGTGCTAAGGCCGCATGTATCGGCATGGCGCACATGCAGGAGATACAGGTTGAGTCATTACAGAACTTGCATAAACAACTCAGCTAAAATAAACTTAGCCTAATTCGCAAAAAACTAATTTTTACTTTTGAAAACCACGCTCATGTGAGTGTGGTTTATTTTTTATACGAGGTAGTAGTATGGCATTGAGTCAATTTCCAGTCACGGTTCGTGGCGCAGAGTTACTTAAAGAAGAATTACAGCGTTTGCGCGGTGTAGACAGGCCGAATATCATCCAGGCAATTGCCGAAGCGCGTGCGCAGGGAGATTTGTCGGAAAATGCAGAATACGAGGCTGCAAAAGAGCGACAAAGCTTTATCGAAGGCCGGATCGCTGAGCTGGAAGCCAAGCTGTCAAACTTGCAGGTGATTGATCCCAGAACACTGAATGCAGAAGGCCGCGTTGTGTTTGGCGCTACAGTGAATATTGAAGACCTTGATTCTGGTGATAACAAAACTTATCAAATCGTCGGTGAAGATGAGGCTGATATCAAAAATGGCAAAATTTCTGTAAGCTCACCGATTGCACGTGGCTTAATTGGCAAGTCTGCAGGTGATGTTGCCGAGATTTCAGCGCCAGGCGGCCTGAAAGAGTATGAAGTTCTGGATGTGTTGTATATTTAATCCGAGGAATTAAAATATGGCTTACAGACTATCATTAATCATGATTACATTATGGGCTGGTGCGCTTTGGTCTACCGGCATCAGTGCTTATGTATTGTTTGATAGTCTGCAGGATAAGCAGCTTGCAGGCATGCTGGCTGGAAAATTATTTACTGTAGTAACCTATATTGGCATGGTAAGCGCGTTTTATTTGCTGATCCAGCGTTTGGTGCAAGATGGGACGGCTGCATTGAAACAGGCGTTTTTCTGGGCAGTATTCGTCATGCTGCTTTTGGTGTTGGCCGGACATTTCGGTGTTCAGCCTATACTGGAGAGCCTGAAAGCGCAGGCGCTTCCTGCGGATGTAATGCAGAGCGTATTTGCAGACCGCTTCAGAAATTGGCATGGTGTCGCTAGCGTGGCATACCTGGTTGAATGTCTGCTGGCGATAGTCATGGTGCTAAAAGCAAGATAAGAACTTTTGCCTACGAAATACACAAAAATTACGAAAAAACCAAGATTTGGTTTTGTTCCTGATTTTTGTGTATTTCGTGGAAGAAAATATATTTTCAGTATCTACAACTTGGGAATAACAATTTTGGCACTTTCTTTTACAGTGCCGCTTGGGCGGTAAAATACCAATTGTTTACCGATGTGATGCACTGCAATCGCGTTAGTTTGCTTACAGATGTCATCAAAAATGGCTTTACGTGCAGTGCGGTCATCGCCGGCCACCTGCACTTTGATAAGCTCATGTGCGTTCAGATTGAGCTCAATCTCTTTAATTACATTTTCAGTGAGTCCGTTATTGCCTATCATGACAACAGGATTCAGGCTGTGAGCCAGACCACGTAAATGAGCGATTTGTTTCGTGCTTAATTTCATTATTTTCTAACCGTATTTGATAGTTATTCATTTTAACATGATATTAGTCAGTGCCTAAATCGGCAAAAGTAAACATCACTATGAAACCAACGCGAACCAGTAAAGCCTGGATGATGGAACACCTTAACGACCCTTACGTGAAGCTTGCACAGAAAGAGGGTTATCGTGCCCGTGCAGCCTATAAGCTGATGGAGATCGACGACAAGGATAAGCTGATCAGGCCCGGTATGACGGTTGTTGATTTAGGTTCGGCACCCGGCAGCTGGTCGCAGGTCGCGGTGCAGCGTTTAAAAGGGCAGGGTAAGGTTATTGCGCTGGATATTCTCGATATGCAGCCGATCGGCGGTGTTACTTTCATACAGGGCGACTTCCGTGAAGAATCAGTGTTAAGGATACTGGAAGAAAAAATAAATAAAACGCCGGTTGACCTTGTAATTGCCGATATGGCCCCCAATATCAGTGGTGTTAAAGATGTTGATCAGGCCGGTGCCGCCTATCTAACAGAGCTGGCACTTGATTTTAGTAAGGACTGGCTGAAACCTGGCGGCAATTTTCTGGTCAAGGTATTTATAGGCGCAGGATTTGAAGAGATTCTGCAAAATATGCGCCAGATGTTTGATAAAGTTGTTACACGCAAGCCCAAAGCTTCGCGTGATAGAAGCAGCGAAGTTTATTTGCTGGGGTTGGGTCGCAAACCTTAATTTTTGGTATAAGCTACTCATAAATCACAAGGTTTGTTGTTGATATAAGGAATGGAATTTTGAACAACGTGTTTAAGAATGTTGCCATCTGGTTGGCGATTGCTATGGTGCTAATGGCCATTTTTAATTTGTCCGGCGTTAAAAATAGCACGGATAACCAGATTGTTTACTCCCAATTTATACAGGACGTAAAAGACGGTCGCGTTGCCAAAGTGCAGATCGATGGGCGCGTGCTGCGTGTTACCGGTCAAGATGGCAAGAAGTTCAATACTTATGCGCCTACAGATCCTTGGCTGGTTTCTGATCTGCTTAAATATAATGTAACCGTCGAGTCTAAGCCTGAAGAAGAGCAGTCTTTACTCATGAGCATGTTCGTTTCATGGTTTCCGATGATTTTATTGATCGGTGTATGGATATTTTTCATGCGCCAGATGCAAGGGGGCGGTAAAGGCGGTGGGCCGTTCTCCTTCGGCAAGAGCAAGGCACGTCAGCTTGATGAAGCGAATAATCCGACTACGTTTGCCGATGTGGCGGGTTGTGATGAAGCCAAAGAGGAAGTTTTTGAGCTGGTTGAGTTTTTGCGCGATCCGACAAAGTTCCAGAAGTTAGGTGGCCGTATCCCACGAGGTGTTTTGATGGTTGGCCCTCCAGGTACAGGTAAAACCCTGCTGGCGCGTGCGATTGCCGGTGAGGCAAAAGTGCCGTTCTTTACCATTTCAGGTTCAGACTTCGTGGAAATGTTTGTAGGTGTGGGTGCATCACGCGTGCGTGATATGTTTGAGACCGCTAAAAAGAATTCACCTTGCATCATCTTTATCGATGAAATTGATGCGGTAGGCCGCAGCCGTGGTGCAGGTACCGGTGGTGGTAACGATGAGCGTGAACAGACACTGAACCAGCTTCTGGTCGAGATGGATGGTTTTGAGGCAAGTTCGGGTGTGATCGTGATTGCCGCCACTAACCGTGCTGACGTGCTGGATAAAGCGTTGTTGCGTCCGGGTCGTTTTGACCGTCAGGTGATGGTGGGTTTGCCGGACATTAAAGGCCGTGAGCAGATTCTGATGGTGCATATGCGCAAAGTGCCTATCGACCCAGATGTTAAAGCTGATATTCTTGCGCGTGGTACGCCAGGTTTCAGTGGTGCTGATTTGGCCAACCTGGTGAATGAGGCTGCCTTGTTTGCCGCTCGCCGCAATAAACGCACTGTTGACATGCAGGATTTTGAAGATGCAAAAGATAAAATCTTCATGGGCCCTGAGCGTAAGTCTATGGTGATGCGTGAAGATGAGCGCCGTAATACGGCTTATCATGAATCAGGTCATGCAGTAGTGGCCGAGTTGCTACCGAAAGCGGATCCTGTACATAAGGTAACCATTATGCCGCGTGGCTGGGCTTTGGGTCTGACATGGCAATTGCCGGAGTTTGACCGCATCAGCAATTACAAAGACAAGATGCTCGAAGAGATTTCGATTCTGTTTGGTGGCCGTATCGCGGAAGAAGTGTTTATGCACCAGATGTCTACCGGCGCATCCAATGATTTCGAGCGTGCAACCAAACTGGCACGTGATATGGTGACGCGTTATGGTATGAGTGATGCGCTCGGCACTATGGTGTATGCCGGCAGTGAGCAGGATTCATTCTTTGGCAGCATGAGTTCCAAAACGATTTCAGAAGCTACGCAACAGAAGGTAGATGCCGAGATTCGCAGTATTCTGGATGAGCAATATGCACTCGCGCGCAAATTGATTGAAGAAAATCGCGATAAGGTAGAAGCGATGGCTGCTGCCTTATTAGAGTTTGAGACGATTGACGCTGATCAGATCGGCGACATTATGGCTGGCTTACCAGTTCGTCAGCCTAAACCAACACAAAGCAAGATAACCCCTGCAGCAGGTTCATCTACACCTGGGCCAAGCGCAACATCTGCGCCGCAGCCAAGTGCACAAACTGAATAGCTGTAAAAATCTAAACTTGTCACTGATGTAAATAATAAAGGGCTAGGTAACTAGCCCTTTTTATTGAGTATAATTAAGCATGAGCATTAACACCCAACTTCTTTGTGGAAAGTTCCAGCTTGATTTAATGCGACCCCAAGTGATGGGGATCGTAAACGTCACCCCGGATTCATTTTCTGACGGTGGAAAGTATTCTTCGGTTGATCTGGCAGTGGAGCATGCCTTGCAGCTAATCGCAGAAGGCGCGGACATTCTGGACATCGGTGGCGAATCTACCCGTCCGGGAGCCGATCCTGTAGCTCTGGATGAGGAACTTCGGCGCGTGGTTCCGGTGATTGAAGCTTTGAGCAAAGTCACAACCGTGCCGCTTTCTATTGATACTTATAAGCCAGAAGTCATGCGTGCTGCAATTCAGGCAGGTGCAGATATAGTGAATGATATATGTGCGCTAAGGGGAGAAGGCGCACCTGAAATAATTGCCAATAGCAATGCCGGTGTCTGTCTGATGCACATGCAGGGTATTCCGCAGACCATGCAGATTAATCCGCAGTATGACGACGTGGTTGCTGAAGTAAAACAGTTTTTAGCTGACAGGGTAGAGACATGTCTGGCACATGGTATCGCCAGGGAGCGCATCATGCTGGATCCCGGTTTTGGCTTTGGCAAAACCACAGCCCATAATGTTGCGCTGATACAGCATTTGGATAGATTTCTGGAGTTGGGGTTTCCGCTTCTGGTGGGACTCTCGCGTAAATCGGTGCTGGGCAGGATTGCCGGCGGTGATGAGCAGCAGCGCTTGCACGCAGGGCTAGCCGCTTCTGTGATCTCGGTGATGAAGGGGGCGAAGATTGTGCGGGTGCATGACGTGAAGGCGACGGTGGATGCGCTTAAGGTAGTGGCTGCTGTAATTTAGGCAAAATGTGTTTTACACAAATTAAAATCTAATCTAAATCAAAAATATCAAAAAGACGTCGTTCCGGCGTAACCGTAAAGGTCATCACCGCAGAATATATGTGCAAAGCACATTATTCATGCGCGACAGGTCGGAATCCAGGCAAGGTGGTATTTATAGACTTGGTTTTATATGAAAAAATGATGCAAGCAGCACATTGTTTGTAGTGTTTTTTGTATTGGTCGGTCTCGCCCGACAGGCGAGATACTTTTTCTTGTGTAGCCAAGAAAAAGTATCCAAAAAGTACCCGCAGGGGGGCATCCCTAACCTCGCTAAGTGCTAAAGCACTAAGTCGGTTGTGAAAGGCTACCCCCAGCCATTTGTTCCCTGTGTTGCTCATCTTGATGGGCGGCGATCGGAAACTCGCTTACGCTCAACAACCGATTGCCGGGATCTCCCATCAAGATTGCGCTACTCGGCATGGCTAAGGGGTAACTTTGCACATGCAGTAGCTGATGATTGCTTGTAGCTAAATAAAATAGTGGAAAGATAACAATGACAAAGAAATATTTTGGTACTGATGGTATTCGTGGCCGCGTAGGCGATGCGCTGATTACACCTGAGTTTGTGATGCGTCTTGGCTATGCGGCTGGTCGTGTGCTCACCAGTCTGGATAGTAACCTTGCAAAAGGTGCGCATCCGGCGGTGCTGATTGGTAAAGATACGCGTATTTCAGGCTATATGCTGGAAGCCGCGCTGGAAGCGGGTTTGTCCGCTGCCGGAGTGGATGTTTTGCTCACCGGCCCGATGCCGACACCTGCAGTGGCTTATCTGACACGTGCTCTGCGTGCGCAGGCCGGCATTGTGATCTCGGCGTCGCATAATCCTTACTACGATAACGGTATCAAGTTTTTCTCAAGTCTTGGCACTAAATTGCCGGATGATGTAGAGCATGCAATTGAGGCAGCGCTTGAGCAGCCGATGCAGGTGATGGAATCCGCCAAGCTCGGTAAGGCACGCCGCATTGATGATGCAGCCGGCCGTTATGTGGAATTCTGTAAAAGTACTTTCCCCAACCAGCTGGATCTGCGTGGCCTGAAAATTGTATTGGATTGCGCGCATGGTGCAACCTATCATGTGGCACCACCGGTTTTCCATGAGCTGGGTGCCGAGATTATTGCGATCGGTAATAAACCTGATGGCCTGAATATCAATGAGCAGGTCGGTTCTACACATCCGCAAGCGTTGCAGAAGGCCGTCGTAGAACACGGTGCCGATCTTGGTGTCGCATTTGACGGTGACGGTGACCGCGTCATGATGGTGGCGGCTGACGGACAGCTGCTGGATGGTGATCAGCTCCTGTATATTATTGCGGCTTCGCGTCAGCAAAGCGGGGCTTTAGAGGGTGGCGTAGTCGGCACGCTGATGACGAATCTGGCACTGGAGCATAAGCTGGCAGCGATGAATATTCCGTTTAAGCGTGCGAAGGTAGGTGACCGCTATGTGCTTGAATTGCTCAACCAGAACAGCTGGCAATTGGGCGGCGAGAACTCAGGTCACATTCTGACTTTAGATAAACACAGTAGCGGTGATGGCATTATTGCCGCATTGCAGGTTTTGCATGCAGTGATTCAGAGCGGGAAAACACTGGGCCAGTTAAGTGCCGAACTTACACTTTATCCGCAGGTTTTGATTAATGTTAAGACTACCAGAAAAATTGACCTGGCAACCCATACGGAAATTCAGGCTTCGGTGAAAGCTGCGGAAATTGCGCTGGCTAACCGCGGTCGCGTACTATTAAGAGCGTCGGGGACAGAGCCGAAAATTCGGGTAATGGTCGAAGGTGAAAATCAGCAGCAGGTACAGTCACTGGCAGAGAGTATTGCGCAAGTAGTCAACGCAGCGACTACCTGATTAAGGTCGCATCTGTTAACTGGAGAATGATGCCTGCATATTCGCGTGGAGTGCGGAAAACCTTCATCTTAACTTCATAAAACATTCATATTGGCATGACAAGCTAGCTTAAATTCCATTCGGATTGGAGCTGAAGATGCCATTAAAAATAAAAACTTATCTATACCGCATGCATCAGTTTGATAGCAATATGTGTGTGGCGTTCAACCATACCAGCCAGTATCGAATGATACGTGATAGTTTCAGGCTGGTGAGCCGTCTTGGGGATGGCGTGTTCTGGTACGGGTTGATGTTCTCAATAGTGGTATTCAAGGGTGGTGACGGCCTGTTGCCCGTGTTGCACATGGCTGCTGCCGGTTTGTGCGGTACATTACTTTATAAATGGTTGAAAGCTAAAACGCTGCGTCCGCGGCCATATCAAGTGCGGCAGGAAATTAACATGGCGGCCATGCCTTTGGATAAATTCAGCTTTCCATCCGGCCATACGCTGCATGCCGTTTTGTTCAGCGTGATTGCACTGAACTACTATCCCCAGTTATCAGTGATATTGCTGCCGTTTACTTTCATGGTAGGCTTGTCACGAGTGGTACTCGGTCTGCACTATCCGAGTGATGTGGTAGCCGGCGCTTTGATAGGTTCAACAGTTGCTGGAGTGTCCTTTTTACTTGTGCCATTGTTTCTGTAGAAACTGTACTCGCCAATGTTCATAGGCCAGGCTTTTGTTCTTGCTGTCATATTCATTAAATTGTCATAAATCTTGCCTATATTGGCTGTATTGAATTGTTTTATTACATGCAGTGAGGACAGATTCGAATGAAAATTCTATATATCTCAGATGTTTATTTTCCACGTATCAATGGTGTATCTACCTCCATTCGTACCTTTGTCAAGCAGATGCAAAGCTTGGGACATGAGGTGCATTTAATCGCACCGGATTATGCTGCCAATACAGAAGATGAGAGCTGGATTAAACGAATTCCGGCGCGCAGTATCTATTTTGACCCAGAAGATAAATTAATGAAGTGGAGCGCGGTGATGCAGATATTGCCAGAGCTGCGCCGCGAAAATTACGACCTGGTTCATGTGCATACGCCGTTTGTGGCACATTATTTGGGGCTCAAGCTCGCGCAAGAATTCAACGTGCCTTGCATTGAAACCTATCACACGTTTTTTGAAGACTACTTGCATCATTATTTGCCGTGGATTCCCAAACTGATTGCACGCGGAATCGCACGCACGATTTCAAAACGGCAATGCAATGCGGTCGATGCAATCGTTGCGCCGTCAGCGCCAATGCTGAGCGTGTTACGCGCTTACGGTGTTAAAGCGGCTGCCGAAGTCATCCCTACAGGGCTGCAGGAGCATAGTTTCAAGGATGCGGATGGTAAAGCATTCAGGAGCAAGTATGATATTCCGTTAGATCGACCGATGCTATTGTTTGTTGGGCGCGTGGCATTTGAGAAGAACATCTGCTTTTTACTTGAAATGACGAAAGTGCTGATAGAGAAACACCCGGATGCACTGCTGGTTGTGGCTGGTCAGGGGCCAGCCGAGAAAAGCCTGCACAAGCAGGCTGCAGACTTGGGGCTGGATAACAATATCAAATTTATCGGTTACCTTGATCGCAATACCGAATTGAATGCGTGTTATCAGGCTGCCGATATATTTGTCTTCTCTTCAAAAAGCGAAACACAAGGCCTGGTATTGCTTGAAGCTATGGCGCAAGGTACGCCGGTGGTTGCGATTGCCGAACTGGGAACAGCTTCAGTTCTTATTGAAGGGCAGGGAGCTTTGATTGCGCCGGATAATATTGAAGGTTTTGCCGATAAAGTGCATTATTTACTGAAGTATCCAGAGGATCGCTACGAATTAGGCAAGGCAGCACTGACTTACGCAACTGAGCATTGGACTGCAAAATTGCAGGCGGAGCGCATGCTGCATTTTTATCATCATCTTAAAAGTGCCTATCAGGAACATAGCCGACATCTGCGGTTTCCTATGTCTTTGGCCAAGAGTAAGCAGGTAAATGTCGAGTTTTAAGCGTTTTTACATTCGCATCCCGGCATGATTCAGGTATGTTTTTAGTTTAAAACGTTTGCGGGTAGCTTCACTTTTACAGTTGAATCGTAGGCGAGTATAGTAGGCAGAATAGACGTTAATCGCTTTGGCACATGAGTAAGGGGGAGTTATGTCTGTCCATGTTGAGGCTATCAAGGCACTGACACCTGCTGATTATCTTATCATCGAAAAAGAGCATCAATTGCTGGAGAAGTTTCTGAGGGATCTCAGGGATGCCTGCGCTTGCAGCAAACAGGAAAAACTGCCGGACTGCAATCGCTGCGACCATGAAAAGCAGACTTCATGTCAGGGGCGCTTGCCTTCGTTTCTGTATTATGTGATTGATCTTGCAGCTGATCATTTTGATCATGAGGAAGCGATTATGTTAAGGCGCCCCCATGTTACAGAAGATTATGAATATTATCGTATCCACAAGCTCGCCCATGCTGAAATCATGCGTAAACTGAATGCGCTGGTTGATGAATGCTTCGCATCAGATCGCGAGAGTAATACCGCTGAAATCTATATTCGCTTTTACGAAAAGCTTTCAAGCATATTTGAAGAGCATGACAGGTCTTTTGATGACCCTTTTATTTTATCGACAAAAACTGAAGCTAAGTGACCTGAATGTTTAACCAGCCTGTTCTGGAATCCTGCTGCGTTAGCAGCCCGGGGTGCCAAGCGTTAATTCAGATTGCTCCATGAGAGCGGGTCAAATGGCCGACTCTGACGCCGGAGTTCGTAATATAAGCCGTTAGTTTCATTGCCGCCGCTATTGCCAACATAAGCAATGGCATCGCCGCCGCGTACGCTATCGCCAGCCTGCTTCAAAATAGCCTGATTGTTGCCGTACAGACTCATATATCCATCACCATGATCTACAATAATCAGGTTGCCGAAACCTCTCAGCCAGTCGGAGAAAACAACACGTCCGCCAGCGACAGATCTTACTTCAGCACCCTCATTGGCTCTTATGAACAGGCCTTTCCATGAGATGCCGCTATCTGCACGGTTGGCACCAAACCTGTTAGTCACATCGCCGCGTACCGGTAGCCTGAGTTTGCCTTTAAGCGCAGCAAAGTTGATACCGGACAAAGTGTCGCTAGGCAATGCATCGTTGCTTGCCACCACTTGATCAGCAGGTGCGCTAGACTCACCTGTGGCCGATGAAGGTGATTGGCTGCTTTTTCTGGCCAGATTTTTCTTGGTCGGTTTGGGTTTGGCTGGAATGATCTTGGCCAGGCGTTCAACCAGCTGGGCCAGGCGTTTTTCGTCACGGCTGAGCTTTCTGATTTCATCCCGCTGGCTTGCAATCTGCTGCGAAAGTGATTTCACGACTTTTGATTTTACTGATTTCTGCTGCTGAAGCTCGCGGCGCTCTTCAATTTGCTTATTTTTAAGTTCGGCGACCTCCTGCAAGGCGGCAGCGGTTTCTTCATTAAGCCTGCTGATTTTTGTCAGGCTATCCTGCATCTGCCTGATAGTTTCAGCACGCGCTTTTGCAATATATGAAAAATAGTGCACATCGCGTGCGATCTGGCTGGGTTTTTCGCTTTGCAGAATCATGCGTAGATAGCTCTGCTGACCATATACATATTGCTGGTAAAGCTGGCCGCCCAGTAGTTTCTGATGCTGCGCCAACGCCTGGTTGGTAGCATTTGAATCAGCCTGCAGTTTGTTCAGTATCTTTTTATTTTCCTGCTGGCGCTGATTGATTTCATATAGTTTCTTGTTAGCCTCGCTGATGGCTATTTCACTTTCTTTTAGAGCGTCGGCTGCATCTTTGTGTGCTTCCTGCGAGCTGTTCAGTTCTTTTTTGAGTGATTCCAGCCGTTCATGTACATCGTTTAATGCACGTTTTGTCTGTTCCGGTTTTTTCTCGGCAGCGGCCGGCGGCACATGCAGCAAAGCTGCAGCCATGATGGCTGCACAGGTTGCTGCTTGTAACAAACGGTATTGCTTCATTCTTTTTATGCTGTGTATCGCTTGAATTGAAATCAGTTTTTGATCTGTAACAGATTCTTGCCTGTCATTTCAGCTGGCTGGCTCAGCCCCATCATGTACAACAGTGTGGGAGCAAGGTCAGACAGTGCGCCGCTGTTGCTCAGGTCAGCTTTTCTGCCGATGTATATGAGTGGAACAAGATTGGTGGTGTGCTGGGTATGCGGCTGGTGGTTGGTTGCGTCATACATCTGTTCTGCATTGCCGTGATCTGCCGTAATCAGCACTTCGCCGCCAATGCTTTGCATTGCATTCACTACGCGGCCGATGCATGTGTCCAGCGCTTCAACAGCAGCGGTAGCCGCTTTCAGGTTTCCGGAGTGGCCAACCATGTCGCAATTGGCGTAGTTGCAGATGATGGCGCTGTATTTTTTGCTGAGGATCGCTTCTTCAAGCCTATCGGTCACTTCAAACGCGCTCATTTCCGGTTGCAGATCGTAAGTTTCGACTTTAGGTGACGGTACCAGAATCCTGTCTTCGCCTTCAAACACGGTTTCTTCACCACCGTTAAAGAAAAATGTGACGTGTGGGTATTTTTCGGTTTCCGCGATGCGAAGCTGCGTTAGTCCGGATGCCGACAAATATTCGCCGAAGGTGTTTTTCACCTGCTGTGGTGGAAACAGCGCAGTGGCTTTCGTTTCTTTTTTATCATACATGGTGAGTGTGAAGTAGCCAGCTAGTTTAGGTACGTGGCGACGGTGGAACCCATCAAACTCTTCAGCCAGCAGTGCGTGCGTCAGCTGACGCGCACGGTCGGAGCGGAAATTCATGAATACAACCAGATCGCCGTCTTCCAGTTTTACTGGCGCTTCGCCTGGTTTGCGTATGGCAGTCGTTTTTACAAATTCATCATTTTCTCCACGAGCATACGCATCCTGTAAACCTTTTGCTGCGGTTTCCGCCGTGAATTCGCCTTCACCTTCAGTAAAAAGTTTGTAGGCTGCTTCGACACGCGGCCAGCGTTTGTCGCGATCCATGCCGAAAAAACGGCCGCTGATAGAGGCGATTTTGCCTGCGCCTGATTTTTTACACTGATCTTCCAGTGCGTCAATAAATGGTGCTGCACTGACCGGAGGCGTATCACGGCCATCAAGGAATGCGTGAACGTAGACTTTGCTGAGCCCGAGTTTTGCTGCCATCTTCACCATGGCATGTATATGGTCTTGATGGCTATGCACGCCGCCATCTGACAGCAGGCCAAAAATATGCAACGCCTTATTATTGTTTTTAATATTGAGCAGAGCTGGTTTCAGGTCGGGATGTTCAAAGAACTCACCGCTGGCAATACTATTGTTGATGCGCTCAAAGTCCTGAAATACGATGCGCCCGGCGCCGATATTGAGGTGGCCGACTTCCGAATTTCCCATCTGCCCATCCGGTAAGCCGACATAATGCTCCGAGGCGTTGATCAGCGTGTGCGGAAAGTTATTCCATAGCGTATCCAGATTTGGTTTTCTGGCTTGAGCAATCGCGTTGTCTTTAATTTCTTCACGGTAGCCGAAGCCATCTAAAATCAGTAAACATACAGGGATGGTATTTGTGGGTGACATTGTATTCGCCTTGATATTTCGCATAAATTTATGGTCGTATTTCCACTATTTTAGCCTAATTACACGTAAAATCTGACTATAAATTTTTAGTGTAATCATGATGCGGTTCATGCGTTATACATAATATGTGATTCAAATGTTGAAAGGTGTTAAGTGGAATTTTTTAAAGATAATGTTTTATTAATCGGTCTGGCTTTGGGGTCCGGCATTATGCTGTTGCTGCCGTCATTTAAAAAGAGCGCAGGCGGGGCGTTGAATCTCACTACAGCCGAGGCAGTTAATCTGATTAACCGTAACCATGCGCTGGTAATTGATGTGCGCAATGATGCTGAATTTGCAAGTGGCCATATTGTAGATGCCAAGCATATCCCTCTGGATAAACTGGCAGAACGCCTGAACGAGCTGAATAAATATAAAGATAAACCGATACTCGTGAATTGCCAGCGTGGCGCACGTTCAGCCAAAGCCTGCGAGATTCTGCGTAAAGCTGAGTTTACGCAGGTGAACAATCTGCAAGGCGGGTTGGAAGCATGGCTTGCGGCTAAATTACCAGTGGTGAAGGCGTGATCATGGCCAATGTTTTAATGTATACCTCTGCAATATGCCCTTATTGCATGAACGCAGAACGTTTGCTGGCGAGTAAAGGCGTTAAGGAAATCAACAAGATTCGCGTAGACCTGCAGCCTGAGAAACGTGATGAGATGATAGAAAAAACCGGGCGCCGCACTGTGCCACAGATTTTTATTGGAGACCGCCACATTGGCGGATTCGATGATTTGCGTGCACTGGATCTGGCAGGTGAGCTGGATCCGCTGCTGGCTTAACACTACCTCGCAAGGACTCCTGCAAAGTCTGCTAAAATAGCGGCTGCTTTTTGGCGGTTTTATTATTAACCTATTCAATTAACATTTTTTAAGTAGAAAATCATGGCACAAGAAGATAACAACGCAGCACAGGAACAAGCACAGCAACCGGGTTTCAGTATCGAAAAGATTTACGTTAAGGATGTTTCTTTAGAGATTCCTCATGCGCCACAAATTTTCACAGAGCGCACGCAACCCCAAGTGAGCATTGAGCTGGGCAATTTCGCACAGCAAATCGAAGAAAATGTATTTGAAGTTGCGATCAAAGTAACCGTGACTTCAAAAATCGCTGATAAAACGGTATTTCTGGTAGAAGTGACCCAAGCGGGTATTTTCCAGATCAGCAACGTGCCGGCAGAAAATATTGAGTTGATCGTTGGCATCACTTGCCCGAACATTCTGTTCCCGTATGCGCGTGAAAGCGTGTCTGATTTAGTTGTACGTGCCGGCTTCCAGCCAGTATTGCTGAATCCGATTAATTTTGAAGCATTGTTTGCACAGCAGAAACAGCAGCAGGCTGAGCAGGCTTAAGCCGTCCGGTATTGGGATTCATGTTGCATTTTGGCACAAGATCTGTAGCCGCACTCATCGCTCTGATGCTGACGCCTTTACTGGCTACGGCATTGGAGTTCAAATCAGTCGCGGTACCTAAAGCCATACTCTACGATGCGCCTTCAGCTTCGGCAAAAAAGATTCTGCTGCTTAGCCAGAATTATCCAGTTGAAATCATCGTAAATCTTGGTGAATGGCTGAAAGTGCGTGATGCGCAAGGCGGCATCAGCTGGATCGAGGCCAAGCAGCTATCCGACAAGCGCACAGTGATGGTGATTGTCGCCAATGCTGAAATCAGGTCGGCTGCAGATGCTGCATCAAAGTTACTTGCTACCCCGGAAAAAGATGTCGTGTTGGAAATCGCCGATACTAAACTTACCAATGGCTGGCTTAAAATAAAACACCGTGATGGCATTACCGGCTTTATTTTAATATCCTCTGTATGGGGATTTAATTAGTTGAATATTTCTATAACACTTTTTTGCTAGTATCAGCGTTACTGATTGTTTGACAGCTTAATGGCCTGGCAAATTAGCAAAGCCAGACACAGGCTTGCGGGGTTGTGCTGCATTCCAGGCTATGTATTGATAGAAGTGTCCATATATTAAGGTTTTTTTAGATGGTAACTGATTCAGGGGTTAAAACTCAGGCGGGTTTGAAAACTACAGACGCAAAAATAGCGGTGCTCGGTGCGGGAGCATGGGGTACAGCTCTCGCTATGAACCTGAGTCAGCGTCACCGTGTGTCGCTGTGGGCGCGTAACGCCGGTCATGTTTCAGGCATGCGCAAGGCGCGGGCAAATCCATTATATCTCGGCGATTTTAAATTCAACGACCAGCTTACGGTTGAAGATGACCTGCAGACAGCGCTGGACAGGGCTGATCTGATTCTGTCTGTCGTACCGACAGCGGGCTTCCGCGGAATGCTGAAGGACATTACTGGGCTGGGTTCTAGCTTGCCAATTATCTGGGCACACAAAGGGCTTGAGCCTGGCTCAGCCAAGCTGCCTTATGAAGTGGCACTGGAAGAGCTAGGCAGCGCGCACCGTTGGGGTGCTTTGTCCGGCCCCAGTTTTGCCGCAGAGCTGGTTCGCGGTTTGCCGACAGCGGTCACGCTGGCTGCCAATAACGAAGTGTTTTCGAATGAAGCCGCACAGCTGATTCATGGTGCTAATTTACGTGTTTACAACACAACCGATGTCGTAGGTGTATCAGTGGGCGGTGCGGTTAAAAATGTGATGGCGATTGCCGCAGGTATTTCCGATGGCATGGGATTCGGCAACAATGCGCGTGCTGCCATGATTACACGTGGTTTGGCTGAAATGACCCGTTTCGGCATGGCTTTAGGCGCATCTGCCGAAACGTTTATGGGGTTGGCAGGGGTGGGTGACCTGATTTTGACCTGCACCGGCCAGTATTCAAGAAACCGTGAAGTCGGTCTGCAACTGGCCAGCGGCAAAAGCCTGGCAGATATTCTGCAGGGCTTGGGCCATGTCGCCGAAGGTGTCAATACGGCACGTGAAGTCATGCGCCGTGCCGAAAGTCTGGGTGTGGATATGCCGATTACCTATGAAGTGAATCAGGCTTTAACGCATGGCAAGAGCGCGCAGGATGCGGTGATGGACCTGCTGGGGCGTGACCAGAAGCCGGAAGGCGTTTAAATGCAACTTGCTTTACTGCGCCGATCTTTCAATTTTGGCTGTTTCAGATAGCTGAAAATGTTTTCGCAAACAGCAGTTTTCTTTTAGAGATTCTAACTGCCGCCCTCAAACCCAATCTGCCGCCATGCTTCGTATAGTAAAACCGCAGCAGAATTGGATAGGTTCAGGCTGCGGCTGTTGGGCAGCATCGGCAGGCGTACGCGGTGTTCAGGGCTGAATTCAGCGCGTATCTCTTCCGGCAAGCCGCGTGTTTCCGGGCCGAATACAAATACATCCCCTTTTTCAAAAGTAATGTCGGCATGGCAGGTGCTGCCTTTGGTGGTGAGTGCAAACAGGCGCCTGCCCGACAATGCGACTTTACAGTCTGCCCAGCTTTCATGCACCTGTAAGCTTGCATATTCATGATAATCCAGCCCGGCGCGTTTAAGCTGCTTGTCTTCCAGTGAAAAGCCTAACGGTTTAACCAAGTGCAGATTCGCTCCGGTATTGGCGCATAGCCGGATGATGTTGCCGGTATTCGGCGGGATTTCCGGTTCAAATAAAACGATAGTAAACATAAATTTTGATTAGTAGGATCTAGGTAGTGTTCTTGCGATTACCCAGCATTCTACATGCGCTGCTCCTGCTTGTTTTAAAGTTTTGGCTAATTCATTTAAGCTGGCGCCGGTGGTCATGACGTCATCCACCAGTGCGATGCTGAGGCCTTGCAGGCTTTTGTTACACTGAAAAGCGCCCCGTATGTTTTTGATACGCTCTTTATACGGCAGGCTAGCCTGTGGTGGTGTGAGTTTTATACGCTGGCATGAGGCGTAATCCAGTTTGATTTGACTGTCCTTGCTGATCAGGCGTGCGACTTCCAGAGCTTGATTAAAACCGCGCTGTTTCAGACGTTCATGATGCATGGGCATAGGCATGATCAGGTCTATGTTGTGTTGCTGGTTCAGGTCTGCATCAAGCAAGCTATCCATCAATAAAGCAGAGAAGGTATCTGCCAGATGCAGGGACTCCTTGTACTTATAGTGTTGCAGCAGGCGATCGAGCGGATAATCGTAACTGAATAGAGCATGGGTAGCATCAAAACTGGGAGCCGAGTTCAGGCAGCTGCCGCAAATCAGTCCATCTGATGGTAAGCCGCATTGCGGACATTTAGGTGCGATATGCCACGGTAAGCTTTGCAGGCAGCCGTTACAAAGACCATGTTTGCCGCCGTCATGGCTGGCGCACAGCAGACAGGATTGCATTGAAAAACTGCTTAAATTTTAATCTGTTGTTCAAAGTTTGCAGGGCTTTTTGTTGACAATGTATAATGCCGAATATTAGATAAGTAATCAATTTAGCGATTAGCCAGATGTAAATTTGTTATTTACGTTATCAATTAAGCGCTATCAATAAGGAAACGCAAATGCTTGAATCTGCAACAACATCACCGGTAGCTTCCACTAATGAAGCGGTCATCAATACTGAGCATCTTAAGGCTAACTTAGGTCAATCATGTGAACCAAAAACAGTGGATCGCTGGAGTGTTGATGACATTGTCGCATTATTTGAGCTGCCGTTCAGCGATTTAATGTATCGCGCACAAACCGTGCATCGTGAAAATTTTGATCCAAATGCGGTGCAGGTCAGTACTTTGCTATCGATTAAAACCGGTGGCTGTTCAGAAGATTGCGGCTATTGCCCGCAGGCAGCACGTTATCATACCGAGGTTGAAAATGAGCCTCTGATGGCACTGGATGATGTGGTTGCCGCAGCCAAAGAAGCGAAAGATAACGGTGCCAGCCGTTTCTGCATGGGTGCTGCATGGCGCGGCCCTAAGCAGCGTGATCTGGAGCCGGTACTTCGAATGATTGAGGAAGTGAAAGCGCTAGGTCTTGAAACCTGTGCCACTTTGGGGATGCTTAAAGATGGCCAGGCTGAGCAGTTGAAAGAAGCTGGCCTTGATTACTACAACCACAATCTGGATACCGCGCCGGAATTTTATGGCGAAGTGATTACGACACGTACCTATCAGGACAGGCTGGAAACGCTGGAGCGTGTGCGTAGCCAGAACATTCACGTGTGCAGCGGCGGCATTATCGGCATGGGTGAATCGCGTAACCAGCGCGCCGGGCTGCTGGCGCAGCTGGCTAACATGGAGCAGCCGCCTGAGAGTGTGCCTATCAATCTGCTCACGCAAGTTGAAGGCACGCCTTTGCACGGTACTGAAGCGTTGGATCATCTGGAGTTCGTACGCACGATTGCTGCTGCGCGTATTACCATGCCTACCAGCTATGTGCGTTTATCAGCGGGGCGCCAGAGCATGAGCGAAGGTACGCAAGCCATGTGTTTCCTTGCTGGTGCTAACAGTATTTTCTATGGCGAAAAACTATTAACTACAGGTAACCCGGAAGCCGATGCGGATAAACAGCTGTTTGCAAAACTTGGCATTAACAAAATCTAAATGTTAGCTGCTTTACAAAAAGAGCTTGAGCAGCGCAAAGTCAACGGCTTGCTGCGTCAGCGTCGCCTGCTGGATTCACCGCAGGCTGAGCATATTGTTGCCAACCAGAAACCTTACTTGTCATTTTGCAGTAATGATTATCTGGGCTTGGCAAATCGCCCTGAACTGATTGCTGCGATGCAGAAGGCTGCGGGTGAATCCGGTGTCGGTAGCGGCGCATCTAATTTGATCACCGGACATCATCGTTACCATGATACGCTGGAAAAGCAGCTCGCCAGCTTTGTAGGCATGCCGGCAGCGCTGCTGTTTTCAACCGGTTATATGGCGAATATCGGTGTGCTTGGTGCGCTGATGGGGCGTGGTGATGCCATCTTTGCAGATAAACTGAATCACGCATGCCTGAATGATGGCAGTTATTTCTCTTATGCGGATTTTCACCGTTACCCGCACAATGATGTGCAGGCGCTGGAGAAACTGCTGCAAGCCAGCAAGGCCAGGCATAAGCTGATCGCAGCTGATGCGGTGTTCAGCATGGATGGCGACATTGCCCCGATACCGGAGTATCTGGCGCTTTGCGAGAAATATGATGCTTATCTGTATCTTGATGATGCACATGGTTTTGGCGTATTGGGCGAGCACGGACAAGGCAGCCTTAGTCACTTTAAGATCAAGTCGCCACGCATTATTGTGATGGCGACGTTAGGCAAGGCTGCGGGAGTTGCAGGTGCTTTTGTTGCGGGCGAGCAGGTCGTGATCGACTATCTGATCCAGAAAGCCAAGAGCTATGTGTATTCAACACCTGCACCGCCAGCACTGTCGGCAACGCTGTCAGCTTCAGTACGGCTGATTGAGCAGGGCGATGATTTGCGTGCCAACCTGTATGCTTTGATTACCTATCTGAAACAAAACCTGAGCCTCAAGAAATGGAAGCTGCTGGAATCGGATACAGCGATTCAGCCGCTGATTATCGGCGGCAATGAAGAGTCACTGGCCGTTAGCGAGTATTTACAGTCACATGGTATTCTAGTGCCGGCGATACGTCCGCCTACCGTGCCAACCGGTACGGCAAGGCTGCGTATTTCATTATCAGCTGCCCATAGCCTGGATGATGTTAAACAACTGGTGGCGGCAATTCATCAGGCAGAAAGTGTTTTGAGGGCGCGTCTATAAATGCAGAGTTTGAGATGGAGTGTTACCCGTAAAGGGCATGTCCGTGGAATAAATGCGCTGAAGCGCATTATTCGCACGTCAAAGGCGCACGGAGCGCAGAAACCGAGATAGTATGGGTTATACAGTGAGGTTGCGAGTACCGCGCAACGAAGTAATGCGCTCAAAGAATGTATTTATAGAGGTGCCCTTGTGAATGTAACTCCAAATAATGTACATGTAGAAACCATCGGTACCGGCCCCAACCTGGTGCTGATTCACGGCTGGGGTATGAATGGCGGTGTATGGCAACCTCTGGTGAAGAAGCTCGGCAAATTATTTACTTTGCATCTGGTCGATTTGCCAGGCATGGGTTTCAGCCGCCCGATAGAGCCGTTTCATTTGCATGCAGTAGCAGAGAAAGTAGCAGAAATCCTGCCAGCTGATGCCGATGTGGTGGGGTGGTCGCTTGGTGGGCAAGTAGCGATGCGTATTGCACTGGATTATCCGGATCTGGTACGCAGGCTGGTGCTGGTAGGTGCAACGCCATGCTTTGTAAATAGGAGTTTTGACCAGAGCCATGCCGAGTACAAAACCACTTGGGATGCAGGCATAGATCCCGACGTGTTCAGTAACTTTGCTGACAGTGTCAATGAGGATTATCACCGTACAATGACGCAATTTCTGACCTTGCAGTGCATGGGTTCAAGTGATGCGCGCAGTACGGTCAAGCTGCTGCGTCACAAATTTGCGGAACGGCCAACACCGTCATCGCAGGCACTGTTCCGGGCGCTGGATATATTGTTGGATACCGATCTGCGTGCAGAGGTTCAGCACATTCGTAAGCCGACATTGCTGATTCACGGTGACCGCGACACGCTGGCACCGGTACAGGCCGCACACTGGATGATGCAGAATCTGCCGTCAGGCTTTCTGCGGGTCATGGCAGGCGCATCGCACGCGCCGTTTCTCTCACACCAGGAACATTTCATTGATGCGGTTGTACAGTTTTTAGAACCGCCGCTTCCATTTATATGATGACAGACGATATTTACCGCATAGATAAAGCGCGGGCGCGTACTTCTTTTGGTCGCGCGGCTGAAACTTATGATGCCGCTGCAATATTGCAGAAACAGGTGCGTGAGGAGATGCTGAGCCGGCTTGACCTCGTGAAAATAAATCCGCAGTTTATTCTGGATGCGGGCTGTGGTACCGGACAGGCAAGCCATGCTTTGCAGAAACGTTATGCGAAGTCGCAGGTGGTCTCACTGGATTTCGCGCACCAGATGCTGCAGAAAACGCGTAAGACAAGCAGCAGCCTTGGTCTTGGCTACCAGGTTAAATCGCTGTTAGGTGGCAGAAAACAGAATCTGCTCTGCGCCGATATTGAAGCTTTGCCTCTGACTGATGGCAGTATCGGTTTTATCTGGTCAAATCTGGCAATACAGTGGTGCAATGACCTGGATGCTGCCTTGCAGGAGTTTCACCGTGTGTTACAGCCGGAAGGCTTGTTGATGTTCAGCACCTTCGGGCCGGATACGCTGCGTGAGTTAAGAACAGCCAGCGATGGAGCAAGTGCCAACAGCCATACCAGCGTAAGCAGGTTTATTGATATGCATGATATCGGCGATGCCTTGGTGCGAGCCGGTTTTAGTGCACCAGTGCTCGATGTTGAGCGGTTTACCCTGACTTATGATGATGTGAAAAGCGTGATGCGTGACTTGAAAAACATCGGTGCACACAACGCAACTGATGGTCGTGCGCGCGGCTTGCTGGGTCGTAGCTATTTCTCAAGGCTAGAGGCGCAGTATGAGCAGTTTCGCCAGGGTGGCAAGCTGCCTGCCACGTTTGAGGTGGTGTATGCGCATGCCTGGCGTGCCAAGGATCATCCCAAGACTGAAGATGGCATTGCACCGATCACTTTCAAGCCCAGGAAAAAATAACAGGGATGCAGCAATCATATTTTGTAGTGGGTACCGATACCAACGTAGGCAAAACCTATGTTGCCAGTGCTTTACTCCGGCATTTTGTGAGCAGCGGTAAACGTGCTGTAGGCATGAAGCCTGTTGCATCAGGCTGCGAGTTGAGTGAGCATGGGGCTTGGCAGGGACAGTTGGTGAATGAAGATGTGGTTGCCTTGCATGAGGCAGGCAACGTTGCTGCCGCATTGGAATTAATAAATCCCTACCATTTTGCACCTGCAATTGCACCGCACATCGCTGCTGAAAAAGCCGGTGTTGATATTGATCTGAATTTGATTGTGCGTAGTTACCATGCTTTGGCAGAAATGGCCGAGGTGGTAGTCGTTGAAGGAGCTGGTGGGTTTTTTGTGCCGGTGAATGCTCAGCAGACGCTGGCTGATCTTGCGGTTAAGTTGAATCTGCCGATCATACTGGTGGTCGGTATGCGCTTGGGCTGCATCAATCATGCGCTGTTAACAGTTGAAGCGATCCAATCCAGAGGGCTAACACTGGCTGGCTGGGTTGCGAATCAGATTGAGCCGGATATGCCGATGTTTGATGAAAATCTTGCCAGTTTGCGGCAGCGTATTGCTGCGCCGTGTTTGAGTGTGGTGGGATGGCAAGAGCAAGCTGAATTTAGTTTATAGGTTGCTGCTCTTATGTGACTAGAGGCTATTTTTACGCTACATTCACTCTCAGTTGTAAGATTGTGTTTCGCCTAGAGGCGCGAGAGCGACAAATCTCTCTAAATTAGTTTACTGCGCCAGTTCCGCAGACTCTACCACCACTTTATAAAGCCCGGCTTCCTTAGTGCTATTCACACGTGTACCCACTGCTACCTGGTTACGTTTGCCGGCAGCAACGCCCTGAATTGTTAACAAACCGCTCTGGCCGATGGCGCGTCCGGTTTTTGCATCATATTTCACCACACGCACTACGACGCGGTTCATTGCTACCGGCGTGCCATTCTGCACTACCGCATATAGGTTGCCGGCGCTGTCAGCCTGCGCGCCTGCTTTAATGTATTTGGCAGGGTTACGCGGCAGGTCAAGACGCACGGCACGTGCGACTGCATCTTTACCTATATCGGAATTTGAGCCGGCAGCAACCTGATAATGCTGCAATGCACCATTGATGTCACCCCGCGCCTCGGCGAGCTGCCCTAACATGGCATGTCCGGGCGCAGTCGGCAATAGCTCATTGGCGCGTTTCAGGTATGGTTCAGCTTCTGTCTTTTTACCCATGTTAAATAGTGCAATGCCGCTCTGAATGTGCGGCTTGAAGTAATCCGGCTGCATTTTGATTGCTTTGTCATAAAACGCCAGTGCTTCCTGCGATTTTTTCTGGGTTAATGCGATGTCGCCTAACAGTTCCTGGAAACGTGCTTCACGCGGTTCAATGGCAATCGCCTGATTTGCCAGTGTCCTGGCTTTGTCGATATTCTTTTCATTCAGCGCTTTAACGGCTTCATCGTATGCCTTATAGGCGCCCTGGGTAGCTCTGAGCTTCGCAGTTTTCTGGGCGTAGATTTCCTTGCCTAATTCACCGCCGGCACCTATCTGCGCCAGCGTGGCTTTGTTAGCGGCTACGCGGTCAGGTGAAGGCGGGTGGCTTGCGAACAGGCCTTCGATGAAATTGCTTTTTTTACCTTCACTTAATCGTACAAAGGTTTCTTGCAGGGTGACTGCGGCAGCAGGGTCATAGCCAGCTTTCTTCATGTACTGCATACCATAAAGGTCTGACTCGCTTTCAGCATCACGGCCGTATTTGCTGCTGATGAGCTGGCCGCCGACTTGTGCGCCGCCGACGATCAGGTTTGCAAAATCAGTGTTTTGCGCACCGATGCCTACAGCAATCATGGCGCCCTGCAGTAATATGCCGCGTTCCATGCCTTTCGCGCCATGACGTGCGGCTGCATGCACCATTTCATGTCCCATGACAGCAGCGAGTTCTGCTTCACTGTGCAGTTCGTAGAGCAGGCCGCGGTTAAATGCAATTTTTCCACCCGGCATCGCCCATGCATTCGGTACGGAATCGTTAATCACTTTATATTCATAAGGCAGTTTGCGGTCAGAAACCGCGGCCAGTTTATCTCCTACACTTTGCACGTAGGCGGTCAGTTCCGGGTCCAGCACATAGTCACCGCCCTGCGCTTGGCGGGTAGGTGAGTAGTTCTGGGTGCCCAATGCAATTTCCTGTGATTCTGACACCAGCTGGAACTCATGTTTTTTTGTAACTGGATTAACGCCGCAATTGCTTACTGTCAGCATCAATGCCAGCAGCGATAAAGTCAATATATGTTGTGGCAGCTTATGTTTCATGATGGCTAACTCGTCATTTCTTTTAAAAAATAGCGTAGAAAAATCTGGTTTATCGGTAGAGTTGATGCTGCTGAATGTAATCAAATACACTATCCGGTATTAAATAGCGTACGGAATCGCCATGCTGGAGGGCCTGGCGAATGGCCGTCGATGAAATGTCCAGTGCTGTAATCTGGCGCATGGTGACAAAACCTGATGGTTGCTGATGCAGGTCATCACTGTTCTCGGAGTAGTGGTTATGCAGAAAGGTCTCTAGTGATTTCGACAATTTGTGTTCATGGCCACGCAGCTGTGGTCTTTGCACCAGTGCAATATGACAAAGCTGGATGATTTCCTGCCAGCGATGCCAGGTATCAAATTTTGTGAAAGCGTCACTCCCCATGAAGAGTGTAATGCTGGTTTCTTTGCCTAATTCTTCACGCAGGCTGAGCAGGGTATCTAAAGTATAGGATGCACTGGCTCTCTGTAGCTCACGGTCGTCAAACACGAATGTGCCGTTGTCAGCAATGGCGAGTTTTACCATGGCTGCGCGCTGCTCGGCACTGATGCCGGGGTTTTCTTTATGCGGCGGGTTGGCTGCCGGAATGAAACGTACTGAATCCAGGCTTAATGCGTCTGCAAGTTCCTGCGCCATGCGCAAGTGTCCGAAGTGAATAGGGTTGAACGTACCGCCAAGAATGCCAATAGCCGATGCTCCAGGTATTTTGGCGGTAAGATTTGTAGCAGCGTTCAAGTACTGTGCTTTCGTTTATGCGCGAACTTGTCCGTCACCCAGTACTACATATTTCAATGAGGTCAAGCCTTCAAGACCGACCGGGCCACGTGCATGCAGTTTGTCAGTCGAGATGCCGATTTCTGCACCAAAACCATACTCAAAACCATCGGCAAAACGGGTAGATGCATTGACCATCACGCTGCTTGAATCGACTTCGCGCAGGAATTTCCTGGCTTTGGTGTAGTCTTCGGTCACAATCGCTTCAGTATGCTGTGATGAATGCTCGTTAATATGCTCAATCGCTTCATCCAGTCCGCTTACGACTTTGCATGAAATAATCGCATCCAGATACTCAGTGTAATAATCTTCCTCGGTCGCTGCTTTTGCCTGTTTTACCAGTGCGCAGGTTTCGGCGCAGCCACGGATTTCTATACCGTGGCTGGTGAGCATATCGGCCAGTTTAGGCAGCATGGCTGCCGCTACTGAACGTGCGATCAGCAGCGATTCTGCGGTGTTGCAGGTGCCCAAACGCTGGGTTTTGCTGTTTTCGAGTATGCGTATCGCCTTGTTGAAGTCAGCATCGTCATCCACGTACACATGGCAGTTGCCGTCCAGGTGTTTAATCACAGGGATGCGCGCATCGTTGGAAATGCGCTCGATCAGGCCTTTGCCGCCGCGTGGCACAATGACGTCTACATATTGCTTCATCGTAATCAGTTCGCCTACTGCAGCGCGGTCTGTCGTTTCTATCACCTGTACTGCAGTAGTCGGCAGACCGGCTTCTTTGAGCCCTTCATGTACAAGTTTTGCCAATTCCTGATTACAATGGATTGCTTCAGAGCCGCCGCGCAGGATTGCAGCATTGCCCGATTTAATGCATAAACCCGCTGCATCGACAGTCACGTTAGGGCGAGCCTCATAAATGATCCCGATAACGCCGAGCGGTACACGCATTTGCCCGATCTGAATACCGCTTGGGCGATATTTGAAATTACTCATTTCCCCGATCGGGTCAGCAAGACTGGCAATTTGCATGAGTCCTTCTGCCATGCTATTGATGGATTTTTCCGAGATTGTGAGCCGGTCTATCATGGCGGGTTCAAGGCCGTTTGCACGTGCGGCATCGAGATCGAGCTTGTTAGCCGCAAGCAAGGCGGCTTTTTCACGCAGAATTGCCTTGGCAATGGCATTCAGTGCGATGTTTTTCTGGCTGGTATCGGCGCTGGCCATCAAGCGCGAAGCTTTGCGTGCTTCAGTGCCGATGTTTTGCATGTATTGTTGAATATTCATGGGGTTAGTGGCAGCTAAAAAAATACGTTGAATAATTATACGCTTTTAGAAATAGGCGTGTGTCGTAAAGACATTATTTAGCCACAGATGAACATGGATAAACACAGATAAATTTGCATACCCTCATTAAACATATTTAATAGTAAACGTAGCGGAATACAACTCATTCAGCCCCAAAATAAATGCCGAATCATTTGTATCTCCATGAATTATCTGTGTTTATCCGTGTTCATCTGTGGCTATTTTGTTTTTAATGCTTTTAACGACTTTTTACCCTAGCCAAGCCGAAGCACAGCCTGGAGATTTCCAGCCAGGCATCGCCTGACATCACGCCTTTGGCAGTTCTGTCGATGTCTGCCAGTTTCTGTAGCGCAGCTTCAAGCTGACGTAGGCTTAAACGTGATAATGCACGCTTCACCAGCGCTTGCCTGTCACCGTAAATACGGGCGCTGGTCATGGCATTGTTGATATTTTCGCCGCGCATCTCCGCCTGCTTGATGCGCACCAATGGACGCAATACCCACATCAGCGGGTTCATGACGGCTACGGCGTTTTCACCTTCGTCCTGCAAACCCTGCAAGATGCGTACTGTGCGTTCGGCATCGCCTTGCAATACGGCTTCACCAAGCTGAAATGCATCATAGCGCGAAACATTCAGCACGGCTTCGCGTACAGCTTTGTCTGAAAGTTCACCTTGCGGATAGAGTAGTCCCAGTTTCTGCACTTCCTGATTGGCGGCAAGCAGGTTGCCTTCTACCTGATGCGCCAAAAACTCCAGAGTTTGCGGGCTGGTATGCTGACCCTGCTGAGCAAGCCGGTTGGCAATCCATTTAGGCAGGTTGGCTGCATCGATTTCATTAAGCGTGATCGTCTGTGCCTGGGCTTCCAGCGCATTGAACCATGCACTGTTTTTTGCATCGCGCTCTAAAGCCGGCAGTATGATGACTACTGTTGTGTCAGGCAATGCCTTTACCGCCAGTGTCTGTAACGCCTTGCCGCCATCTATGCCAGGCTTGCCTGAAGGGATGCTAAGCTCCAGCAAGCGGCGGCTGGAAAACAGGGAAATGGACTGGCCGTAGTTTTGCAGTTGCTGCCAGTTAAAATTGCGTTCGGCAGCTAGACTTGTGCGTTCGTCGTAGCCCTGCGCGCGCGCAGCTGCACGTATCGCGTCCAGGCATTCGCGCTGTGCCAATGGTTCATCACCTACCAGCACATACAGCGCTTGCAGGCCTTGTTTGAGGTGCGATTCCAGCTGAGCCTGAACCAAGCGCATGAGCTGTTACTTTTGTTCGGCCGCAGGTTTGATTGCGGTCAGGCGGCGCAGCAGCTCGCGTACTGCATCGTTACGCATATCTGAATTCAGTCTGGCTTCTTCTTCCGCTTTGCCGAGTAACGCATCATCGCTATAAGAAAAGTCGCGGCGTCCACGAATGGTCTGTACAGGCCCCCAGGTCGGGCTGCTGGCATGACGTACCCTGAAATTAAGCAGGTAGATCAGCTCAAACTCACGTACCAGACCGCCACCGCTCAAAGACTGAATGCGTTTCTGATTGCTTTCGCTCAGCAGTTCAAGCAACAGCTCTGCATCTTCAGATTTTTCAACTACCTGAACACCATTGGTTTTGAAAGAACGTGACAGATCCCTGGAAATGCTCAGTTTGCCACCCTGTATGTACAGACTTTTAAATGAAAGATCGGCGGCTCCCCTTAGCTGAAAGCCGCAGGCGGCCAATGCAAGCGCCAATAACATGATCGCACTGATGACAGTCATTCTACGCATGCTTGCTAAGGAGAGGGTGTTTTGCATGGTTTATCCTACTACAACGTTAATAAGTTTGTTTGGAACCACAATGATTTTACGCACAGACATATTTTCTTCAATATATTTCTGCACACAAGGCTGCTCCAGTGCCAGTTTCTCAATGTTTTCACGGCTTTCGGCTTTTGCGACACTGATATTGCCGCGCAATTTTCCGTTGACCTGAATCACATATTCAATGCTGTCCTGTACCATTGCTCCCTGATCTGCTGTTGGCCATGCCGCGTCCAAAATATGGCTTTGAGGGCAAAGTTCTGACCATAAAGCCTGGCAAATATGCGGTACGATTGGTGATAACAGTAGCGCAACATTCTGCAATACTTCCTGACGTACCTGGCGGGTGATCTCGTCAGTGCCTTCAATTTTCGCCAGCGCGTTCATCAGTTCCATCACGGATGATATTGCAGTGTTGAAGCTATGGCGGCGACCGTAGTCATCTGCCACTTTTTCAATGGTCAGGTGCAATTGGCGGCGCAGGTTTTTAAGGTCTGCACTCAGCTCACCGCTGCTGTAAGCTGAAATGGCGCCGAGCTCCGCATGATCATGCTTATGATCATAAACAGCTTTCCATAAACGGCGCAGGAATCGGTGTGCGCCTTCCACGCCGCTGTCGGCCCATTCCAGGCTCTGTTCCGGCGGTGCTGCAAACATCATGAACAGGCGTGCAGTATCCGCGCCGTAGGTATCAATCAGCTCTTGCGGGTCTACCGTGTTGCCTTTTGATTTGCTCATTTTTGTACCGTCTTTGAGCACCATGCCCTGCGTGAGCAGATTGGTAAACGGCTCGTCATTTTTAAGCAAACCGACATCGCGCATCAGTTTGTTAAAGAAGCGCGCGTAAAGCAGATGCAGAATCGCGTGCTCAATGCCGCCTACATACTGGTCCACAGGCAGCCAGTAATTGGCGCGCTCATCAGCCATGGCAGTTGTGCTGTCAAAGCTGGCGTAACGCGCAAAATACCATGATGATTCAAAGAAGGTATCCAGCGTGTCGGTTTCGCGCGTCGCTTTGCCGTTACAGCTTGGGCAAGTGGTTTCGTAAAAGTGCGGGTCTTTTTTGATTGGTGAGCCTACACCATCCATCACGACATCTTCCGGCAATACCACCGGTAACTGCTCGGCAGGTACCGGTACTTCACCGCAGCTTGGACAGTGGATGATAGGAATCGGGCAGCCCCAGTAGCGTTGACGTGAAACACCCCAGTCGCGCAGGCGGTATTGGGTGCGGCGTTTGCCCAGGTTTTTGGCAGAAAGCGCAGTTGCAATCGCCGCACTTGCAGCATCAAAATCCAGGCCGTTGAATTCGCCGGAGTCAAACAGCACTCCATGTTCCGTCATCGGCAGCGTATCAATATCAGCATGCTTGATTACAGCTTTGATAGGCAGGCTGTACTTGCCTGCAAATTCAAAGTCGCGCTCATCATGTGCCGGCACTGCCATCACGGCGCCTTCACCGTAGCTGGCAAGTACATAGTTGGCAACCCATACCGGCAATTGTTCGCCATTCAATGGATGGGTAACAAATAGACCAGTTGGCATGCCTTTTTTCTCGGCGGTGGCAACATCGGCTTCAGCCACACTGCCGCGTTTGCATTCGGCGATAAAGTCAGTCAAAGCTGGATTATTCCGTGCGGCAAGTGTTGCCAGTGCATGTTCGGCAGCCACTGCTACATAAGTTGCACCCATTAGTGTGTCCGGACGCGTGGTGTATACCTTGAGATTGCCTTCTTGCCCGGTAATCGGGAATTCCACTTCGCAGCCATAACTTTTGCCGATCCAGTTCCGCTGCATGGTTTTAACCTGCTCCGGCCAGCCATCGAGTTGATCCAGATCATTCAGCAGTTCTTCGGCATAAGCTGTGATTTTCATGAAATACTGCGGAATGTCACGCTTTTCAACCAGCGCGCCGCTGCGCCAGCCGCGGCCGTCAATCACCTGTTCATTCGCCAGCACAGTGCCATCGACCGGATCCCAATTCACAGTAGAGGTTTTTTTGTAGATCAGGCCTTTTTTGAACAGCTCGGTAAACAGCCATTGCTCCCATTTGTAGTACTCAGGTTTACAGGTGGCAATTTCACGGTTCCAGTCTACGCCCAGGCCTAATTGTTTAAGCTGGGTTTTCATGTGCTCGATGTTGCTGTAGGTCCAGGCAGCCGGCGCAGTGTTGTTTTTGATTGCAGCATTTTCAGCAGGCAGGCCGAACGCATCCCAGCCCATCGGTTGCATGACGTTAAAGCCTTTCATTTTATGAAAGCGGCTTAATACATCGCCAATGGTGTAGTTGCGCACGTGCCCCATGTGCAGTCGGCCACTAGGGTAGGGGAACATGGATAAGCAGTAGTATTTAGGCTTATCTGATTGTTCTGATGCAGCGAAGGTTTGATTGGCTTCCCAGTATTGCTGGGCGGATTGTTCGATTTCTTTGAAAGGGTACTGCTGTTGCATAATTTAACTATTCTTGAATATTAAACGAATAGCGAAATTATACCGTGAAGCGAGGGGGTTTGCTGAGGTCTGTTTGTTGTGTTTGTATGCAGTAAGAATTGGCATACATACAGGGTGTGAAAATTGATATTTTCACACCCTGATATTCGTTATTTCAGTGCTGCAAAAATATTGTCGCGAATCACGTTCATATCGCCCAAGCCATTTACAAATACATGCTTAGGTGCGCCAGCAGTGCCGCTATTAGCCCAGTCTGTATAGTATTTAACCAATGGTTTGGTCTGGCTATGGTAAACCTCTAAACGTTTCTTGACGGTTTCTTCTTTATCGTCGTCACGTTGTACCAGGTCTTCACCGGTGATGTCGTCTTTGCCTGCCACTTTTGGCGGGTTGAACTTAACGTGGTAAGTACGACCGCTGGCAGGGTGTGAACGGCGGCCGCTCATACGCTCTACAATAGCTTCGTCAGGCACGTCGATTTCAACCACATAATCAATGCCGACGCCTGCTGCTTTCATGGCTTCAGCTTGTGGAATGGTGCGTGGAAAGCCATCAAACAGAAAGCCGTTGGCACAGTCAGCTTCTTTAATGCGCTCGCTTACCAAGCCGATAATGACCGCATCAGGTACTAAACCGCCTGAATCCATAAATGATTTTGCTTCCAGGCCTAGCGGGGTGCCGGCTTTCACTGCAGCACGCAGCATGTCGCCAGTTGAGATTTGCGGGATATTGAATTTTTCACGCAGGTGAGTTGCTTGAGTGCCTTTGCCAGCGCCAGGAGCACCTAAAAGAATGATACGCATGAGATTTTCCTAAAAGGTTGAGTATTGAATTTTTCGAAATTATATTGGAATTTGTATGCTTTGCATTTATATGGCTGTAATTTAAATAGTGCTTAAATAGTTGGCGATGGCGACAAATTCGGCAACGCCAAGATTTTCGGCACGCTGCTGCGAGTCAATACTGAGCGCAGTAAAACCATTGTCGTCCAGCAAACCTTTGAGTGTGTTGCGCAATGTCTTGCGGCGCTGGCCGAATGCTGCAGTCACAACTTTTGCAAACAGGGCTTCATCATTCGCAACAAATGGCAGTTTTGCATGCGGTACACAGCGCACGAATGCAGATTCTACCTTAGGTGCCGGATCAAAAGCTTCGGGCGGTACGGTGAACAGGTATTCCATTTGCAGGCGATATTGCAGCATGACGCTAAGCCTGCCGTAAGCCGCGGTGGAAGGGTCGGCCACCATGCGTTCGACCACTTCTTTTTGCAGCATGAAGTGCATGTCGGTGATGACTTTTACGTTATCGAGCAGATGAAACAAAATGGGCGTCGAGATGTTATAGGGCAGGTTGCCTACGACACGTAGATTTTCACCGAGTGAACTGAAATTGAATTTGAGTGCATCTGAATTGTGAATCGTAATGTTATTTTTTGCGTATTCTTTCTGCATCCAGTCGATGATGTCACGATCTACTTCTACTACGTGCAGCATATCCAGTTTTTGCAGTAGCGGCTTTGTAAGCGCACCCAGGCCTGGGCCAATTTCAACCATGAGGTCATCTGCCTTGGGTGAAATGGCTGATACCAGGCTGTCAATCACCGCTTGGTCGGTAAGGAAATTTTGGCCGAAGCGCTTTTTTGCAACGTGTTTCATAAATTTTAGGGGCTAGGGATTAGAGGGCTGGGGATTGGGGTGAGCTTAGTTGGATGGCAAGGTTAATTGCAGCTAACATACTGCCGATTTCAATCTTGCCCGTACCTGCTAAATCCATTGCGGTACCATGATCGACCGAGGTGCGAATGATCGGCAAACCCAGGGTTACGTTGACGCCCTCGCCAAAACTGGCGTGCTTAAGTACTGGCAGGCCCTGGTCATGGTACATGGCGAGCGCGGCATCTGCCTTGCTTAAGTGATGTTTGGCAAACAAGGTATCTGCCGGAAGCGCCCCGGCGAGGTTCATGCCTTCTGCGCGCAGCTTTTGCAGCACCGGGTTGATTACATCGATTTCTTCGCGACCCAGGTACCCATCTTCGCCCGCGTGCGGGTTCAAGCCGGCGACCAGTATGTGCGGGTTTGCGATGCCGAATTTGCTTACCAGATCGTGATGCAGGATGCGAATCGTGGTTTCCAGGCTGCTTCGGGTAATTGCCTGCGGCACATCCTTTAACGGCAGGTGTGTGGTGGCCAGAGCTACGCGCATACCGCCACCAACCAGCATCATTACGACCTGAGTAGTGTTGGTGAGCTCGGCGAGATATTCGGTATGGCCACTGAACGGGATGCCGGCATCGTTGATGATTCCTTTATGGACAGGCGCGGTGACCATGGCATCGAAAAGATGTGTCTGGTGTCTGTCAGACATGCAGCCTAAGGCCGCTATTTTCAGTGTATCCAATACATAACCGCTGTTTTCGGCATTGAGTGTACCGGCAATTGCCGGGCTGTTTAAGGCGCGGTGTAAAACGGTCAATGAGCCGTTACCTGCATGTACCTGACTTTCGTTAGCGGTAAAAGGCAGTATGTTGACTGCTGCACCGATCTGCCCGGCACGAGCCAGCAGCATCTCGCGGTCTGCGATGACGACTATTTGTGCATTTAACGCTTGGTGTGCGAGCAGTACGCATAGATCGGGGCCTATGCCTGCTGGCTCACCTGCGGTGATGGCAATACGGGGTAGCATGTGTTTAAAAGATCAGGTTAATAAAGAACGTTTAAAACTTATCTTCAAGCCTGTACTCAACATACGCGCGGTCACGTAATTCGCGTATCCAGTCCTGGTAGGCTTCATCGGCTTTGCGCGCACGGATTTCCTGGCGTGCTTTCAGGCGCGCAGCTTCTTTGCTCATATCCTGTTTACGGCGTTCGAGCACTTGAATGATGTGCCAGCCGAACGGGCTGCGGATGGGTTCGCTGATCTGGTTGTCTTTGAGTTCATTCATGGCTTTTTCAAATTGCGGAACGGTGTCTCCGGGGTTAACCCAGCCAAGGTCACCGCCGTTTGATGCTGTGCCGTCTTCGGAGAACTGGCGTGCGAGTACTTCAAATTTCTCGCCGTTATCCAGGCGATCCTTGATGCCATCCATTTTTTGTTTGCCATCTTTTTCGGAAACGATTTCAGAAAGCTTGATCAGGATATGACGTGCGTGCGTTTGTTCAATCACCAGCGGAGAATTGCCGCCGCGTTTGCTGGTCAGTTTTAATATATGGAAGCCGTTCGGGCTGCGCAAGGCAGGAGAGATGTCACCTGCCTGCATGTTTTTCAAGGCATCTAGGAATAGTGCCGGCAATTGCGCGGCAGCTTTCCATCCCAGATTACCACCCTCGAGTGCGTTAGGCGCATCTGAGTAGCTGGCTGAAACTTTCGCGAAGCTGGCGCCATCCTGCAACGCTTTAATCGCTTCTTCAATTTTGGCTTTGGCTTTTTGTATTTCTTCGGTAGAACCTTCTTCCGGTGTGCGGATCAGGATGTGCGAGATTTCAAATTCATCACGGTTTTCATTGCTTGAGGCTTGGGTTGTCAGGAAGTTATCGATTTCGGATTCGCTTACATTCACGCGGCTTTCAACTTCACGTTCGCGTAAACGTGCAATGGTGATCTCATTACGGATATCTGACCTGAATTTAGCCATGCTGATGCCATCCGCGTTTAATGCATCGGTAAATTCTTTCATGCTCAATTTGTTCTGTTCCACAATCCGGTCTATGGTTTTATCGAGCTGGTTGTCATCCACCTTCAGGCCGGTTTGTCCTGCATACTGCAATTGCAGGGCGTCAGAGATCAAACGCTCCAGAACTTGTTTGCGAAGGATGTTTTCCGGAGGCAGCTCCGCTCCTTGTTTTGTCAGCTGAGCAGTCAGTATGCGGATGCGGTTATCCAGCTCCTGTTCTGTAATCACGGTCTGATCGACGATTGCGACGATGCGGTCCATTTTTACGATCTCAGCCGCCGATGCAGTGAAATGACTGATGCTTAAAAAGCTGAATAATAAAATTTGAATGAAGATACGCAACATAGTTACTCGTAATATGGTTGTTGATAGGTATCAGGTATCAGTCCAGCACTGACATAACCTGGGATATTGCGCTGGATAACCTTGAGCGGATTGGCGCCGATTGATGCAAGGCCGCCCAGTTCAAGCTGGAAGAATAAGGCATAGTTTGCCTCCGCGGTGGCGGTGCTGACGCGCTGTATGACGGTGCGCGCCTGCCAGCATCCTGCATCATACTCCAAGCCGCCGATGGTTTCGATGATTCTGCTTTCCCTGAATGAGTAGTTGGCGCGACCGATGCCATACCAACCCTTGCCTAGCGGCCACTGCGCAGAAATATCGCTTTGGTCTATAGAGTCTTGCCTGTAGCTGTAGCTCAGATTCAGTACTTTGCCTGGTTCCGGATTATAACGTCCGGAAATTGTGGAGCGCACTGAATTCGAGTTGTCAGTGTTGTATTGCCAGAATGCGTCAATGATCCAGCTATTTTTAAGCTGGCCGCTAATGCCGGCAATGATGTCGGAGCTGTTGTTCTTGCGCGCTTCTACACCGGGCAATGTGACTTTCTGGTCTGCAAAGTAATAACGCTGGCCGATAGAGGCTGACAGACGCTGCGTTCCGGTACTGCTTTCGATAAAGCGCGTGGTTAACGCAAAGCTTACCTGATTCGCATTGTTGATACGATCGTTGCCGACGAACTGGTTTTCGCTGAATAGTGAGCTGAAGTTCAAGTCGGCCAGGCTAGAGTCGAAAACCGGGATATTTGATTGATCGCGCTCAGGAATATAGACATAGAATAGCCGTGGTTCCAGTGTCTGCGAGTAACCGCGGCTGGCGATTTTAAAATCCCGGTCGAAATACAGCCCGCTATCCAGGCTGAATATTGGCAGCGTGCGCTGGTAGCTTGACTGATCATTCGGGTCGTCATTCAAGCTGTAACTGGTGTGATGTATGCCGAGCTTGGGTGTTACATAGCCATAGGTCCGGTTCATCGGAATACTGATGCTTGGATATAGCGTCGAGCGCACGCCTGTTACGCGCGGTTGGCCTGTAATACTGTTAAGCGGTGCATTTTTATTGATGTCGAATACTGACAGCTGTGAATACAGGTTGGCATTGACGTTGTCATAGTACTTGTTCCCGATCAGAGTCATTTGCGGCAAACGCTCATACGGATAGGCATCTTGTTTAAGGGTCTGGAATTTTTGCGCAATCGCGTTGAAACGCCAGGTTTCATCTACATAATCCAGGTTAAATTGTTGCGGCAGGTTGATTCGGCTGGTGGTAACAATCCGTGTGGACATTTCCGAGAAGTATTGATCGTCCGATACTTTCTCCAGGCTGTAGCCTGCAGACCATCCATTTCCGAATTTGTGCTGGTGTTTCATGTTTGCGTAGTAACGCGTTTCGTTGCTGAGGCTGTCTGTGGGCAGGTATTCTAAATTACTGATGCCGGAAAAGTTATCTTCCAGATACCTGAACTCACCTTGCAGTTGTACGCCACGTTTGCTTAATGCCCGCGTAGCAAGCGTTGCATCCATGTTAGGGGCGATATTCCAGTAATAGGGTACCAGCGCCTCAAAGCCGCTGCGGCTGGTGCTGCCGATTGTCGGCGATAAAAAGCCGCTTTTGCGCTGGTCGTTGAATGAAAAGCTGATCCATGGCGTGTAAAGCAAAGGTACGCCCTTGAATTCGATCCGTGCGTTTTTTGCGCTGCCCGAGTCTGTGTAATCATTAAGCGATATTTCGCTGGCTTTGATATACCAGTCATCAACGCCGGCTTCGCAAGTGGTGTAGCGTGCCTTCAGCAGCCGCTTTTTATCTTCCCCTTCAAACAGGATAGATTCAGCATCACCGCGCGCTTTGGTTGAGCGCGCTGCCGTGTTGAGCGTTAATGGGTTATTGTATGCGTTGGTGCTGTAGTCGCTTACAGGCAGGCCAGTAGCTGAAGTGTAGCTGTCATCGCTGCCTATTTGCTGGCTCTGCAAGTCTCCCAGCCTTCTGGCGAAGGTTTCGGAGCTGACTGTATTGCGTTTTTGCAATGCGGAAGTCACGGGGGGCGTCATGCTGATTGAAGCGTTGCGCATTTCGCCTATGCTTTCAGACAGCTGCATGCGCAACTCCGGGCCTGTAATCTTTGCATTGTCAACTTCGATGCGGACGTTGCCGACAGCATGCAGCTCGTCGTTGAGTATGTCATACGCGAGGCTGTCAGCAAAAATATCCTGCTTATCCTGATGGATAGAAGCATTACCGATAGCGCGCATGCTACGGTCTAGCTGCAGTTCCAGTTTTTCTCCATCAATGACGATGCCACCTTCAGCGATCATGCTTGCTTCGTCGGCGGGTGTGTCATTGCGCTTTGTTGCGCTGACCTGACGCGCTGCTGCCAGTTTTGCACTTGTTTTTTCCGGTGATTGATGCTTGGCTGCAAAATCCTTGCTCTCTGCTTTTTGAGCCGGCGTCACTGTACGCGAACCTGTAGAGGCTTCTGCCGTATTGGCATTGGGAGTGTCACTGTTCGCGGGAATGATATTGCCACGCACTGATTTCAATTGCTCGTCTTCAAAAACCAGAATGACAAGTCGCTGCTCTTTTATCTCGCTGCCTTCTCGCCTCTGATAAACATAATTCCAGCGATTGCTATTCGAGCTATCGGGAATCAGCGGTACGCCCAGAATGGCCTGCACCTGAGATTTTGTCATGTCAGGACGCAGCTGTAACAGCATTTTCGAGGTCACCACATAATTCTGTGTCACATTCTCTGCTGCATGGGAAATGCTGCTGTGGGCCATCATGATAGCGGCAAGACTAACGATGAGGCGATTCTTTAGCATGAAATTACCATTGAAATGAGCACGGAATGTAGCAGTGAGGTTAAAGGCACGAGTATATAGGCAAACTGTTTTATTTTATCAGTGATAAAATCTCATAAATTGCAGTTTTTGGCAATGAAAACTTGGCGGCAGAGCTTGCATATTTAATATTGCCGGACTGCACATACTCATTGATTCAGTAAAAAATTATATAAGATTTGGAATTTTGTTGTGAATAACCTCCATACCGACAATCGGCAGTCCGCGCTTGATGCATGGTTAAAAAATGTATTGCAGCATTCGGAATTTAAATTGACGACAGCTTCCGCAGATGCAAGTTTCAGACGTTATTTCAGGGTGCATCTGGCAGATAAAACGCTCATTGCGATGGATGCGCCGCCATCACATGAAAACTGTGAGCCGTTTGTCCGTATTGCCAGGTTGTTTGGAAATGCCGGTATGCATGTGCCTGAAGTGATTGCGCAGGATCTGACGCAGGGCTTTCTATTATTGAGCGATTTGGGCGACGTGACGTACTTAAGCCAGCTCAATGAAACAACTGCCCCGGCTCTATATCATGACGCCAATATGGCTTTGATCAAGCTGCAGTCAGCAAGTAAACCGGGTGTGCTACCGGATTATGACGAGGCTTTGCTTACGCGCGAAATGCAATTATTCCCGGATTGGTATATCACCAGGCATTTGAACGTTACGCTGGATGACAAGCAACAGCAGGTGCTGCAAAAAACTTTCGTCTTGCTTAACCAAAACATTCTGGCGCAGGGGCAGGTGTATGTGCATCGTGATTATCATTCACGCAACTTGATGCTGTGTCATGATAATCCCGGGGTGCTGGATTTTCAGGATGCGGTCTTTGGTGCGATTACTTATGACTTGGTATCTTTGCTCAGAGATGCTTATATCAGCTGGGATGAAGAAAAAATCATTGATTGGCTGGTACGTTACTGGCAGAACGCTAAAAAGCAGGGCTTGCCGGTGCCGGCAGACTTCAGCGAGTTTTATCGCGACTTTGAATATGTGGGTGCACAGCGACATATCAAGATACTGGGCATATTTGCACGACTTTACCATCGTGATGGTAAAGAGGGTTATTTGAAAGACATGCCATTGGTCATGCAATATCTGCATAAAGTGTGCGAGCGTTATATTGAGCTGAAGCCATTGCTGCGCTTGCTGGATGTGCTGGAAAACAAACAGGCGCAGGTAGGGTATACATTCTGATGAAAGCCATGATTCTGGCAGCAGGCCGGGGCGAGCGCATGCGGCCGTTAACGGACCATACGCCAAAACCTTTGCTCATGGTCGGCGGCAAGCCGCTGATTGCCTGGCATCTGGAGCGATTGGCTGCGGCGGGCTTTGAGGATATTGTGATTAACCATGCGCACTTGGGTGAACAGCTTGAAACTAAGCTTGGCAATGGCAGTCAATGGGGTGTGCGTATCCGGTATTCGCCTGAAAAAATTGCGTTGGAAACCGCCGGCGGCATTGCCAATGCAATGCCTTTGTTAGGCGATGCGCCATTTTTAGTCGTGAATGGCGATGTGTTTACCGATATTGATTTTGGCGCTTTAAAGCTGGCCGCCCCCAATCTGGCGCATCTGGTGATGGTGGATAATCCGCCCCAGCATGCTGCAGGGGATTTTAGCCTGCTTGATGGCAAATTAAATCCGGACGGCACGGCAAAATTCACATTCTCCGGTGTGGGTATCTATCAGCCTGGCCTGTTTGCAGGGATTGTGCGTGGAGACGCCGCCAAGCTGGCGCCTCTGCTCAAGACAGCAATGGCGGACGGGCTTGTGAGCGGAGTGCATCATCGGGGACAATGGCACGATATTGGAACCCCTGAACGATTGCAGGCCCTTGATAGTCAGTTGTTAAGCAGCCAGCCACCAGTGGCTAACAAAGTCAGAGGCTAATCACTCAGGCAGCTAATATAAAGTACAGCAGAAACCATATTATGAATTTATCGGATATCACTGAGTTTAAAAAACGTCGCCAAGCCTTGATGCAGAGTATGCAATCAGGTATTGCAATCATCCCGACCGCGCCGGAAGCGATTCGTAACCGTGATAGCCATTACGCGTATCGTTTTGACAGTTATTTTTATTACCTTACCGGTTTTAAGGAGCCTGAATCGTTACTGATTCTGCTTGCGGGAGATGCGAGCAAAGATCAGCCATCGAGAAGTATTTTGTTCTGTCGGGACAAAGATATTGAGCGCGAGATCTGGGACGGTTTTCGTTTTGGCCCTGCCGCTGCGGTTGCCGAGTTTGGTTTTGATGAAGCTTATTCCATGACGCAGCTTGATGAGATGCTGCCCAAGTTATTAGCCAATCAGGCTAAATTATTTTATAGCCTGGGTGCGGATGCCGTCTGGGATGCGAGAGTAACCAGCTGGCTGAATCAGGTGAAAGCGCAGGTGCGTACTGGCGTAAGTGCGCCCGATGATATTACCGATGTGCGCAAGTTGCTGGATGAGATGCGTCTGCTCAAGTCGCCGGTCGAACAGGCGTTGATGCGTCGTTCCGCCAGTATTGCTGCCGGCGCTCATCGGCGCGCTATGCAAAAGGTACGTGTTGGTAAAATGGAGTATGAGATCGAAGCTGAGTTCCTGCATGAATTCTACCGTTTTGGCGCCCAGGCTCCGGCTTACACCAGTATTGTTGCGGGTGGTGCCAATGCCTGCACGCTGCATTACAACGCTAACAATGCCAGATTGAATGATGGCGATCTGCTGCTGATTGATGCCGGATGTGAACTGGATGGGTATGCTTCGGACATTACCCGCACTTTTCCCGTGAACGGAAAATTCAGCGCAGTGCAAAAAGATGTGTATGAACTGGTGCTGGCAGCGCAGGCAGCTGCGATTGCAAAAGTGGGGCCGCAGCACCATTGGAATGTACCGCACGAGGCTGCGCTGGATGTATTGGTGCAGGGGTTTATTGATTTTGGCTGGTGCCGCGGCAGTAAAGATGCGGTGCTGGAGAGCGGCGCTTACCGCCAGTTCTATATGCACCGCACCGGACATTGGCTGGGGCTGGATGTGCATGATGCCGGGGAGTATAAAGATAAGTCCGGTCACTGGCGCATGCTGGAAGCCGATATGGTGCTGACGGTGGAGCCTGGCTGTTACATCCGGCCGGCAGAGAACGTGCCAGAGCATTTCTGGAATATCGGCATCCGTATTGAAGATGATGTGCTGGTGACGGCTAGCGGATGCGAAGTCATTACGATTGATGCGCCCAAGTCTGTCGCAGATATTGAAAGCGTGATGGCGCAATAATGTGTGGAAATAGAGACATCGTTATAGTAGGCGGCGGTCCGGTAGGTATGGTGCTTTCGCTGCTGCTGGCAAAGCAGAACATCGGCAGCACAGTACTTGAAGTGCGCAGGCGCGGTGCTGCAAATCAGGATATGCGGGCGCTGGCACTGTCTTTCGGTACGCGGCGCATTCTCGAAAAACTGGGTATCTGGCAGGCATTGGCACCACATGCTACCGCAATTAATGCTATCCATGTGTCACAGAAAGGCAGTATCGGGCGTAGTGTGCTACGCGCAGATGATTATGAGCAGGAAGCCCTGGGGTATGTACTTTCTTATGGTGCGCTATGTACGGTGTTAAATGCACAGCTGTCAGATTTTCCGCTGATTCATTTAATCGATGAAGCGCAGGCAGAATCAATTACGCATAACGCGGCCTGCGCCAATGTTCGCTACCGGCGGCATGATGAATTACATGACCTGCAAGCTGCGCTGCTTGTATTGGCGGATGGCGGCCGCAGTCTGGAAGAAGTCGCCGGCCTGAAACGTGATACAAAAGAGTATGGCCATGATGCACTCATTACAAAAGTCAGTGCCGAGCTGCCTCATCATAATATCGCTTACGAGCGGTTCACCCCTAACGGACCAATGGCATTGCTGCCTAATGGTGCGCGCGATTTTTCATTGGTCTGGACTGGAGAAAAATCACGTATTGCACCTCTGCTGGAATTAAGTGATGCCGAATTTCTGGCGCAATTCCATGCTGAATTCGGTGACAGGGTCGGCCGCTTTTTAAGCGTAGAAAAGCGCATGACTTTCCCGTTAAAGCTGTCCCAGCTTCTGTCAACTGACACACCGCATCTGGTGGTTGTAGGCAATGCGGCACAGACCATGCACCCGGTAGCAGGGCAAGGCTTTAATGTCGGCTTGCGTGATGCCGAAGTGCTGGCGCGGCATATTGGCAATACGCCGGGAGAGCTGGGCGGCAGTGACATGCTGGCTGCATATCGTAGCAGTCGCAAAACCGACACCAGGCATGGCCTGCTATTTACAGATTTTCTGGTGAATATCTTTTCTAATGATATTTTAGGTGTGTCGGCATTAAGAAGCGCCGGCATTGGCATGTTTGACCTGGTAAAGCCGGTTAAACGTTATCTGGTCAGCAAAATGAGTTTCGGTAAATGAGTGATTGCATACTGAAAACGGATGTAACGATTGTCGGTGCCGGCCTGGTTGGCTTGTCCGCTGCCGTGGCAATGAGCAAGGCGGGTCACGAGGTGGTGCTGGTCGACCGGCAGCTGCATACAGCGGATAACCACCTGCCCGAGGGAGATGCAGACTGGGATCAGCGCATCTATGCAATCAGCCCGAACAATCTGCAGTGGTTAAGCAGTCTGGGAGTCTGGCAGTTGCTGGATCGCTCGCGTATCGGTGAAATGCATGCGATGGAAATATGGGGTGATGCAGGAGCGCTGCCATTATCCCTGCTGGCTGAAGACGTGAATGCTGACGACCTGGGATTTATTGTAGAAGAGCGGGCTTTAAAAAAAGCACTGATGCAGCAGGTGCAGGCTTGCGGAGTACATACTTTGTTTGGCCATCAATGTTCGGCTTTGAATACCGCGCCAGGGCAAGCCAGACTACAGCTGGCTAATCAGCAGGTAATCGAAAGTACGCTACTGATAGCAGCAGACGGTGTGCATTCCTGGGTGCGTCAGCAGCTTGGCATCGCTGTCGAAGAAAAAGACTACCGGCAGACGGCAATAGTCGCGAATTTTATGACGGAAAAACCACATGCTGATATTGCCCGGCAATGGTTCAGGCAAGATGGTGCCAGCGTAGACAGCGCCGGTCATTGCGGCATCCTCGCGTGGCTGCCTTTGCCGGGAAATAGAATCTCTATCGTCTGGTCCGCACCAGACCAGTATGCTGATGTATTAATGCAATTGGACGCGGCTGCATTTACTAATGAAGTGATGTGTGCCGGCAATGCGGCCTTAGGCCGTTTAAGCATGATGGGTGCACCGGCAGCTTTTCCGCTGGTATTGAGAAAAGCTGGGGCACTGGTTCAAGATAATGTGGTACTGGCGGGGGATGCTGCCCATCGCATTCATCCGATGGCAGGGCAGGGCGTCAACCTGGGTTTTCGTGATATTGTTGACCTGACGCGACTGTTATCTGGTCGTCATTCCTTGCAGCCGATCAATGATGACAGTCTGCTGAAGCGTTATACGCGAGCCAGAAAAGCCGACCTGTCAAACATGCTGATGCTTACCAATGGTTTGTATCACTTGTTTGAGAGCCAGAACCCTGTCGTGCAGAAAGTAAGGAACTGGGGACTGTCTGCGACCAATCAGCAGGCAATCAAGAAAAGGCTGGTCAAACAGGCAATTGCGCTTTAACCTCTGGGAATTGCGCAGTCTGTAATCTAGATGGATATGCTTAATAGTTATTATATAAAGGAAATTGAATGTTAAAGAAAATAGTCAGCATCGCTTTGCTTAGTTCACTGACAACCTTTGCCATGGCTGATGAGGCTAGTGTGAAAAAAGCTGTTGAAGGTGCATATCCAAAATTCAAAGTGGACAAAGTGACAAAAACGCCTTACGCGGGGTTATATGAAGTGTTTATGGCAGGCCAGATTATCTATACCGATGAGAAGCTGACCTTCTTAATCGCCGAAGGCCGTCTGGTTGATCCGAAAACAAAAAAAGACATCACGGGTGAGCGTCTGGAAGAGTTGACCAAAATTGACTTCAACAGCTTGCCGCTTGATCAGGCAATTAAAGTAGTGAAGGGTAATGGCACCCGTAAACTGGTGGTGTTTTCTGATGTTGACTGTCCGTACTGCAAGCGTCTGGAACGTAACGAGCTTTCTAATATTACAGATGTGACCATTTACACATTCCTGTATCCGATTGAGCAATTGCATCCGGATGCTGCAAACAAATCCAAGTTAATTTGGTGCGCTGCTGATCGCGTAAAAGCGTGGCAAGACTGGATTTTAAAAGATCAACTGCCAGGCTCTGCAGGTAATTGCGAAGTGCCATTGGAAAAAGTGGGGCAATTGGCTAAAAAAGCGGGAGTTAGCAGTACGCCAACGCTGATTTTTGCTGACGGTAAACGTATGCTGGGTGCGCAGCCCTATAAAGAAATTGAACGTATGCTGACTGCAGCGGCTAAAAAATAAAGTCCCGGAAAATGCAGTCCTGAAGAATAAAACTTTAGGTCAGTCGTCAGTTGTAATAAAAAAACGACCAAAATTGGTCGTTTTTTTATTGGGCTTGTTGCTTAATCCGGCTAGCCACCGCCGCTGACCACTTCTCCCAGCTTGAAGATAGGCAGATACAGTGCAACTACCAGACCGCCGATCAGCGTACCTAAGACAACCATAATGATCGGTTCCATCAGGCTGGATAGCGCGTCTACCGCATCGTCAACTTCCGCTTCATAGAAATCGGCAACTTTACCCAGCATGGAGTCCAGCGCACCTGATTCTTCGCCGATTGCTGTCATTTGCAGCACCATGTTCGGAAAAACGCTGCTGTTCTGCATGGCCACTGTAAGGCTGGTGCCGGTGCTGATCTCGCTTTGTATTTTTTTTGTCGCATCGTAATAGACCCTGTTGCCGGAAGCGCCTGCGACTGAATCCAGTGCCTCAACTAATGGAACGCCTGCCGAAAACATAGTTGCCAAGGTACGTGCAAATCGGGCAATGGTTGCTTTCCGTATGAGTTCTCCAAATACGGGTACTTTAAGGATTAATCTATCCATGGTTGCCTGCATGGCAATAGAGCGCTTCCAAGTGTAGAAGAAAAACCATAAGCCGAAACCGATGGAGCCGAAAATGGCCCACCACCATTGTACAAAACCGTCAGAAATTGCCATCACGACCAGCGTCGGGCCAGGTAAGTCAGCGCCAAAGCTGCTGAACAGTTCCTTAAATGCAGGGACTACGAAAATCATAATCACGGCCGTAATGATAAATGCAACGACAACAATCGAAATCGGGTAAAAAAGCGCCGATTTAATTTTTGACTTGATCGCCAGAATTTTTTCTTTATAGGTGGCCAGCCTGTCCAATAAGGTATCCAGAATACCGGCCTGTTCACCGGCACCGATCAGATTGCAGAATAACTGGTCGAAATAGAGTGGATATTTACGGAAGGCAGTGCTCAGGCTGCTGCCGGTTTCAACATCGGACTTGATGTCCAGCAGTAATTTTGCCACGGCCGGATTGCTGTGGCCTTTCCCTACGATATCGAAAGATTGCAGTAGCGGTACGCCGGATTTCATCATGGTTGCCAGCTGGCGTGTAAACAGCGTAATGTCTTTTTCGCTAACCTTGCCCTTGCCGCCAAAGCTGCTCTGCTTCTTGATCTTTGTAACGGTGATGCCCTGACGACGTAAGGTAGAGCTTACGAGGGTTTCACTGGCGGCTTTCATTTCACCTTTGGTGACTTTGCCTTTTTTGTCCTTACCTTCCCATATATAGGTCAGTTCTTTTGTCGTTTTAGGATTGGCTGCCATGATGGTTTCCTATGCGGGTCATTTCGCGCTTTGAGTTATATTTATTTTTATTGAAAGTTGGAAAACTATTCATTGGTACAAGCTTCAACTTCTTCGATTGAGGTTAATCCTTGTATTACTTTTAATACGCCGGAACGGCGTAAATCGTTTACCCCTTCAGCTCTTGCCTGGTCTGCAATATCATGTGCCGTGCCGTTTTTCATAATAATGCGGCTGATTGCATCTGTCACCGGCATCACCTGGTAAATGCCGACTCGCCCTTTGTAGCCGGAGTTGCACATATCACAGCCATTCGGGTTATGCCCATATAGCTGCCAGTCTTCATTAAAGTCTTCTTCAATAAATCCGACGCTTAATAAAGCTTCTTTGGGCACTGACAATGGTATTTTGCAATGTTTGCACAGACGTCTTGCCAAGCGCTGTGCAGTAATCAGTGAAACAGCAGAAGCGATGTTGAACGGGGCAACGCCCATGTTCAGCAAGCGGGTGAGTGTCGATGGTGCATCATTGGTATGCAGGGTGGAAAGCACCATGTGGCCTGTGGATGCTGCTTTGATCGCCATGTCCGCAGTTTCAAGATCGCGAATTTCACCGATCATGATAATGTCAGGATCCTGACGTAAGAAAGATTTCAAAGCTGCGGCAAAGGTCAGGCCCTGTTTGTCGTTTACATTAACCTGATTAATCCCCGCCAGCGGAATTTCGCAAGGATCTTCCGCTGTGGAAATGTTCACGCCAGGGTTATTTAAAATGTTGAGGCAGGTATAAAGTGAAACCGTTTTCCCGGAGCCGGTCGGACCTGTCACCAGCACCAGGCCGTATGGGCGACTTACCGCATGCAGCAGGCGCTCTTTCTGGATAGGTTCATAGCCCAGCGCTTCAATGCCGAGGGTGGCGCTGCTTGGGTCGAGAATACGCATTACGATTTTTTCGCCGTTAATGAGCGGCAGTGTGCTCACCCGGAAGTCAATCGTGCGTGATTTAGACAGCACCAGCTTCATGCGGCCATCCTGAGGAATGCGCTTCTCGGAAATATCCATGCTGGAAATCACCTTGATGCGTGATGCCAGTTTTTCTTTAATGGCAAGCGGCGGCTGCGTTATTTCGCGCAGCATGCCATCAACGCGGTAGCGGACGCGGTAAAACTTCTCGTAAGGTTCAAAATGTAAATCCGATGCCCCCATGTTAATGGCATCCAGTAACATTTTATTGAGGAACTTGACAACAGGTGCGTCATCCACCTCAGATTCAATAGGCGCTTCTTCAAGCTGCGTGTTGTCCTCACCGAAGCCAAAATCGCCATCATCGACATCCAGTGACTTCAGGGTTTTGTCGCTGGATTCCACGAGTTTTTCAATCATGCGCCCCAGCTTGTCATCCTCAACAACGATTGGGGATACGTTCATTCCCATCTGGAACTGCACGCTATCAAGCGCATGTATGTTGGTTGGATCAGATACGGCTACAAAAAGCAGGTTATTGCGGGTATGCAATGCCATCACGCGATTGCTTTGCATTAGCTTGATGTCGATTTTTTTCGGGGGTAAATAATCCAGATTAAAAGCATCTAAATTAAGATACGGAAAACCGAAGGCTTTCGCAGCAGTTTCAGCGATGGTAAGCGAGCTGAGCTTTTTGCTTTGAATAGCCTGCGAAATAAATGGGGTTTTAGTGCTGCGAGCTTGATCTTCAATTGCCTTTGCTTCATCCTCGGAAAGTAATTTTTCCTGGATCAAAGTGCGAGCAAGGCCACTTAATTTGGTTTGTGAAATTACAGATGCCATATTTAAAGTTAAGTGTTAGTTTAGCTGGGAGCTTTTTTAATTATTTTTTTATTGAATGAATAATGCACTTTACACTATTCTTTGTAAAGACTTTAACGTATTGATGCCTGATAAATTTGGTGATTTCGAGATTGGCGACCAAAGTACTGATGAAGTTGATGGAAGATAATCAGTGTATTTAAATCTTATTCGCCTAGCAAAAGGGCTTGACATCTCAGAAAAACCAACTTATAAATATGGTTAGGTGTTTGAATTCGAGTTTTTTGTAGCCTGCTTTAATTTTAGTTACTGCGACTTCTGTTCTTGAGGCAAACTTTTTGGGGCGCCCCCCTTTGTATTATGTAAGGATGTATGAAATGGCAACAGGTACCGTAAAATGGTTTAACGATTCTAAAGGTTTTGGTTTTATTACCCCAGATGATGGTGGTGACGATTTATTCGCACACTTCTCTGCAATCGTGGAATCCGGTTACAAAAGCCTTAAAGAAGGTCAACGCGTAAGCTTTGATTTGACTGAAGGCCCAAAGGGTAAACAAGCTTCAAATATTCAAAAGGCTTAAGCCTGAACATATTTGGGTTGATTGCTTTAGGGTAATTAACTTAATTCAAACGGCACATAAAAGTAATATTTTATGTGCCGTTTTTTTATTACGGGTGTGTAATTTGTCGCAGGGGTTTACATGTTGGCGATAATTTCATCGCCGAACTCTGATGTGCCTACCTGGGTTGCGCCTTCCATCTGTGTTGAAAAGTCGCTGGTCACGCGTTTTGCGACGATTGCATTGGCAACGCCTTTCAGCACGAGGTCAGCCGCTTCTGTCCAGCCTAAGTGACGCAGCATCATTTCTGCCGAAAGAATCAATGAGCTTGGGTTGGCAATGTTTTTACCCGCAATTTTCGGCGCAGTGCCGTGAGTTGCTTCAAACATGGCAACGGTATCGCTTAAGTTTGCACCGGGAGCAATGCCGATGCCGCCAACCTGGGCTGCCAATGCATCACTCATGTAGTCGCCGTTCAGGTTCAATGTTGCAACTACGTCATAATCTTGCGGATGCAGCAGGATTTCTTGCAGGAATGCATCTGCAATACAATCTTTAATGATGATGCCGTTAGGCAGTTTGCACCATGGGCCACCGTCTATCTCAACTGCGCCGAATTCCTGCTTGGCTACTTCGTAGCCCCAATCCCTGAAACCGCCTTCAGTGAACTTCATGATGTTGCCTTTGTGGGCAATGGTGACAGATTTGCGGTTGTTATCAATTGCGTACTGAATCGCTTTGCGTACCAGGCGTTTGCTGCCGTCAATTGACACCGGTTTGATGCCGATTGCAGACGATTCCGGGAAACGGATTTTTTTGCGTACACCCATATCGCTTAAAAAGTTAATGACTTTTTCCACTTCATCGGTGCCCGCAGCCCATTCAATACCGGCATAGATGTCTTCTGTGTTCTCGCGGAAAATCACCATGTCGGTTTTCTCAGGGTGCTTCACCGGGCTTGGTACGCCGGTAAAGTATTGCACCGGGCGCAGGCAAACGTAAAGATCCAGCTCCTGGCGCAAGGTAACGTTGAGTGAGCGAATGCCGCCGCCTACAGGTGTGGTCAGCGGGCCTTTGATGGAGATGACATAGTCACGCACGGCCTGCATGGTTTCATTTGGAAGCCAGGTGTCTTTGCCATCCTGATCTTTGCCGTATACTTTTACGGCTTTCTCACCGGCAAAAACTTCCATCCAGGAGATCTTGCGTTCGCCGTTGTATGCTTTATTTACGGCAGTATCTACGACTTTGATCATCGGTGGGGTAATATCGATACCGATGCCATCGCCTTCAATAAATGGGATAATCGGATGGTTAGGCACATTAAGTGAATTATCTGCATTTACAGTAATTTTTTCACCGGTGGCTGGTTTTACAATTTTCGAAGTCATTCAACATTTCCTAAGATGATAATTTTATTCAATAAACCTTTTAACGTCGTGTGCCAGTTCAGTGCGCATGACCCTAAAAATGGAAAAGACGGGCACGCCACGTTAAAAGACTTCATTCCGATTCCTGATGTCTATGCAGCCGGACGTTTGGATACGGATTCAGAAGGATTGCTTATTTTAACCGATGACGGTGCATTACAACATCGTTTAAGTGATCCTAAATATAAAGAATTGAAAACTTATTGGGTTCAGGTGGAGGGTGCACCTGTCGATGCTGATTTGGCGCCTTTACGCAAAGGCGTAGATCTTGGTGATTTTTTTACGCAGCCAGCTCAGGTTAAAATAATCGATGAACCAGAAAATCTATGGCCGCGAAATCCGCCGATACGCGAGCGCAAAGCGATTCCTGTTACTTGGCTGGAAATCAGGATATCCGAAGGAAAAAATCGCCAGGTACGCCGCATGACGGCGAAAGTCGGGTTTCCGACTTTGCGTTTGATTCGTTATGCGATAGGCAATTATACGATTGATAATATTCAACCAGGAAAATATAAGGTGTTGTCACAATGAAACCGGTCGTTATTTTTAGACATGTTGCGGTAGAAGGCCCAGGCTATCTGGCAAACTTTCTGGATGCACAAGGTATTCCATGGCAGTTAATCAAAGTAGATGAGGGCGAGGCTATCCCTGAATCAATCAGCGCGTTTAGCGGTATGGTGCTGATGGGTGGCCCGATGAGTGTTAATGATAATTTGCCCTGGATCCAGCCTGTATTGGCCTTGATTCGTGAAGCAATAGCGGCTGATGTGCCAGTGTTGGGACACTGCCTGGGCGGGCAGTTGATCAGCAAAGCTTTGGGCGCTACTGTCTCACCTAACCCAATCAAGGAAATCGGCTGGGGTGAGGTTAAAGTCAGTGCTAATGTGACAGCACACGCCTGGTTCGGCGATATGGAAAGTTTTAACGGTTTTCACTGGCATGGCGAGACTTTCAGTCTGCCGGCTAATGCGGTGCATCTTTTATCCAGTCAATATTGCGATAATCAAGCCTATGCAATTGGCAAGCACCTGGCTTTTCAGTGCCATATTGAAATGACACCTGAAATGGTGGAAAGCTGGTGTGAAGTCGGTGCAGATGAATTGAAGAGCGCTTCTGCAAGCCCCGCAGTGCAGACCCCGGCTGATATCACGCAGAACCTGCCTTTGCATTGTTTCTTTTTAAATAAGGTGGCCAATCAAATATATACGCAATGGATTAAGGGGCTGGTAAATTAATCCTGCCACTTGCTATGTTAAAATTGCCTAAATTTCATTGAGATCGCATTATGTCCGGTAATACTCTTGGTAAGCTTTTTACTTTTACTTCATTCGGTGAGTCCCATGGTGCTGCAATCGGCGGCGTGGTGGACGGGTGTCCGCCAGGCCTGTCACTCACGGCAGAAGATTTGCAGATCGACCTTGACCGCCGTAAACCCGGCACGTCCCGTCATGTTACGCAGCGTCAGGAAGCCGATGCTGTCGAGATACTTTCAGGGGTATTTGAGGGCAAGACTACTGGGGCGCCGATTGGTTTGCTGATACGCAATACTGACCAGCGCTCACAGGACTACAGCAAGATCATGGATACTTTCCGCCCCGGGCATGCGGATTACACGTATACGCAGAAATACGGGGTGCGTGACTATCGCGGCGGCGGTCGTTCCAGTGCGCGCGAAACCGCAGTACGCGTAGCTGCGGGAGCAATTGCTAAAAAATGGCTCAAAGAACGTTTTGGTGTAACAGTCCGCGGTTATATGAGCCAATTGGGTGAGATTGAAATTCCTTTCGGAAGCTGGGATGTGGTGAATAGCAATCCATTTTTCTCTGCCAATACAGACATCTTGCCGCAGCTGGAAGCGTATCTGGATAAAATCCGTGCGGAACGAGACTCTGTCGGTGCGCGTATTACCGTGGTGGCTGAGGGTGTTCCCGTAGGTTGGGGAGAGCCGATTTTTGACCGGCTGGACGCGGAAATCGCTTATGGCATGATGAGCATCAATGCAGTGAAAGGCGTAGAAATCGGTGAAGGCTTTGCCGCTGTTGCGCAGCGCGGCAGCGTGCACTCAGATGAAATGACGCCGCAGGGTTTTGTTTCTAACCATGCTGGCGGTATTCTGGGCGGTATTTCTACCGGCCAGGAAATTCGCGTGAATGTCGCATTGAAGCCGACCTCAAGTATTCCGCAGGAGCGCCGTTCAATCGATAAGAATGGCAACGCCGTCATGATGCAGACAACCGGACGCCACGATCCGTGCGTGGGCGTGCGGGCAACGCCTATTGTTGAAGCGATGCTGGCAATGGTGCTGATGGATCACGCTTTGCGTCACCGTGCGCAGAATGCTGACGTTAACTGCAGCACTCCTAAAATCTTTTAATGATTGAATAATGTTTACAACATTATTGAACAAATCACTTTTGGTATTAAAAGATCGGTTATATTCTGTGTTGGTTTCTTAACTGACTCACATCATAAATAAAGTCGGCTAAAGCCGGCTTTTTTATTGTGGCGGCGCGTCATTAAACAGATTGATATGCATACAAAACTTCATAACCGGTTATCTCGCTTTTATTTCATTTACTATTTCTTTGTAGGTGCGTTTGTACCTTATTGGGGCTTGTATCTGCAATCTGAACAGTTTTCAGCTGCGGATATCGGCATCCTGATGTCTTTATTTCAGATCAGCCGCATTTTTGCCCCTAATTTCTGGGGGTGGCTGGCGGACCATACCGGCAAGCGTGCGCAGTGGATCAGGCTGACCGCATTACTAGGGTTGTGCGGTTTTGTTGCCGTGTTCTGGGCGCACGGGTTTTTCTGGATGTTTTTCGTGATGGCGGCGCTCAGCCTGTTTACCAGTTCTACCTTGCCATTGGCTGAGTCGCTGACACTAGCGCACCTTGCCACAACTAACGGCTACTATAGCCGTATCCGCATGTGGGGGTCACTCGGGTTTATCGTCGCGGCTGTAGTGCTGGGTTATTTGATTGATATTACCGGTATTGCAAGTTTGCTATGGTTCCTGCTGATTGTGCAGATCAGCCTGTTTGCACTGTCTTTTACTTTACCGGAACCTAAAGTGGCGCCGCATGAACATGACCACTTTTCAATCTGGCAGGTGATCAAGCAGCCTAATGTAATTGCTTTGCTGGTTGGGTGTTCACTCATGGTGACGGCACACGGCGTACTCTACAATTTTTATTCTATCTATTTGAGTGAGCATGGTTACAGCAAAGGGGCGATAGGCTTGCTGTGGTCGGTTGGCGTGATCTGTGAAATCGGAATTTTCATGCTGATGCCAAAAATCATGGCACGTTTCAGTTTGAAAGCAATTTTACTGACCAGCCTGGTTCTGGCTGTGATTCGATTTACTTTAATCGGTATTTCAGTAGACAATTTATGGATGATCATTCTTGCACAAACATTGCATGCAGCTACATTTGGCAGTTTTCATGCCGCTTCGGTTGAGGTGGTTACCCAGTTTTTCAAAGGCCGACATCAGGCAAAAGGCCAGGCGATCTACAACAGCGTGGCTTATGGTGTAGGTGGTGCCATAGGCGGCATTTCCGGCGGTTATGCTCTGCAATACCTGGGTGGGCAGCAGACCTTCGTTTTAGCGGCGGCTTTTCCTCTGCTTGGGCTGGCTGTCATCGGTTTTGGCTTGAAACTCAGCCAAAAGAACCAAATTTCCGGAGGCATGTTTGGATGAAGCTGCATAGTGTTTTAATGATGGCAGGTTTGCTCTTGAGCGGTAATGTTGCTGCAGAAACACAAGTGAATATTGTGGGTCTGTTCAGCAATATGGCGGTATTGATGGTGAACGACGGCAAGCCAAAAACGTTGAGTATCGGTCAATCTATCGATGGCGTTAAATTACTTGCGGCTGATAGTCAATCTGCAACATTGCTGATTGAAGGAAAAACTAAAAAACTGGGCATGGGGCAGGCATTGTCCATGGGAGGTAGTTCCGCTTCAAGCAGTCCCAGCGTGACTCTGTATGCAGATGCGCAGGGACATTTTATATCTGAATGCAAGATTAATGGGGCACCATTAAAATTCTTGCTTGATACCGGCGCTACGACCGTTGCTCTCAATAGCGGAGATGCTAAGTTCGCAAAGATTGATTATAAGCGTGGCGAACCCGTACAGGTTTCCACTGCAAACGGCGTGGTAACCGCGTACCGTATAACGATCTCTCATCTCCAGATTGGCGGTATTACACTAAATCAGGTACAGGGCAGTGTGCTGGAGGGCGGGTCACCTTCTGTGGTGCTGTTAGGGATGAGTGCGCTTAACCGGCTGGATATGAAGCGTCAGGATATCATGATGACGCTAACCAAAAAGTATTAACTGTGCGCTGTAAGTAAAAAGCCACTGTTTACAGTGGCTTTTTTGTTTTTACTGCATCATTAACAGCAGCAGACTAGTGTTTGCGTTTGTCTTTTTCAATCAGCGCATAAGCGGAGTGGTTGTGAATGGACTCGAAATTTTCGGATTCAACAATATAGGCATCAATGCGTTTTTCTGCATTGAGCTGAGCTGCTACATCACGCACCATGTCTTCGACAAACTTGGGGTTATCGTAAGCGCGCTCAGTCACGAATTTTTCATCAGGGCGTTTCAGCAAACCATAAAGCTCACAGGACGCCTGTTTCTCTACCAGGTTGATAATGTCCTCGATCCAGATGAAGTCATTGATCAGGGCGGTCACAGTGACATGTGAGCGCTGGTTATGCGCACCGTAACTGGAGATTTTTTTACTGCATGGGCAAAGGCTGGTCACCGGCACCAGTACTTTTACCGTGATGTCGTATTTACCCTGGTTTATTTCGCCAATGAAAGTGACTTCATAATCAAGCAGGCTCTTCACGCCGGAGATAGGCGCCGCTTTATTTACAAAGTAGGGGAAAGTCATTTCAACGTGGCCTGATTCAGCTTCAAGGCGCGTTACCATCTCACGCAGGATAGTCTCGAACGATTCGACCGAAATCGCATGTTCGTTCATGTTGAGAATTTCAACAAAACGTGACATGTGTGTACCTTTGAAGTGCTGTGGCAGGTGTACATACATATTGAAGGTGGCAACGGTGTGCTGTTCGCCGCCGGATTTGTCTTTAACGACTATTGGATGGCGTATGGCTTTAATACCAACCTTGTCAATGGCTAGGTGGCGCGTATCAGCGGTGTTCTGTACGTCTTCAATAGGGCTTTGCGATTTTGTTTGGCTCATTGTTTTTGACTTGATGACTTTTTAATTAATAGTTGAGTATAACACTAGGTTATTAACTTCGCAATTGCGTTGGCAATTCCTTGACTGTCTAGACCGCATTCGCTGAGCATAGTTTCATGTACGCCATGTTCAATAAATTGATCAGGCAGGCCGAGGCAGAGTGTTTTGACTGGCTTGGTGATATTTTTCTGCATTGCCTGCAAGGCTTCCATCACTGCGGAACCGGCTCCACCCATAATGCAGTTTTCTTCCACGGTCACAATGTAGGAATGGGTGTTGACCAGCTCGCTGATCAGTTCTGTATCGATAGGCTTTACAAAGCGCATATCTGCAACGGTTGCATCTATTGTTTCTGCTGCCTGCAGCGCAGGCGTGAGCATGGAGCCAAAGGCGAGGATAGCTACCTTTTTACCGTTCCTTACAATCTTGCCTTTGCCAATCTCAATCGGGGTTAATGCGCTTTCAATATGGGCGCCGGTACCGCTGCCGCGTGGATAGCGCACTGCTGAAACTCCGGGGTATTGAAAGCCTGTAGTCAGCATTTGCCTGCATTCGTTCTCATTGCTTGGTGTCATGATGACGATATTCGGAATACAGCGCAGGTAGGCAAGGTCGAAACTGCCTGCATGTGTGGGGCCATCAGCGCCAACGAGGCCGGCGCGGTCTATTGCCAGCAACACCGGCAAGTTTTGCAGGGCAATATCATGTATCAGCTGGTCATAAGCGCGCTGCAGGAATGTGCTGTAAATCGCGACGACAGGTTTTAATCCATCGCATGCCATGCCGGCAGCGAATGTGAGGGCATGCTGTTCAGCGATGCCTACATCAAAATAGCGATCTGGATATGCAGTGGCAAAGGCATTCAGGCCTGAACCATCGCACATGGCCGGTGTAACGCCAATCAGGCGCTGGTCTGCAGCAGCCATATCAACCAGCCAGTCGCCGAAAACCTCGGTATAGGTTTTTACCGTACTAGAGCTGATAGCATTGCCGTTGGCCGGGTCAAACTTGCCTACACCGTGGAATTTATTCGGGTTGTCTTCTGCTGGCTCGAAACCTTTGCCTTTTTGCGTGACGATATGCAGGAACTGGGGCCCGTTAAGCTCTTTAATATTGTGCAGGGTATCAATCAATGCATTGAGGTCGTGGCCATCAATGGGGCCGATATAGTTAAAGCCAAACTCTTCAAATAAAGTGCCCGGCATGACCATGCCTTTAACATGCTCTTCAGCGCGTTTGGCAAACTCCATCATTGGCGGCACGGCCGACAGAACTTTTTTCCCGGACTTCCTGACAGTGCCATAAAAGCGGCTGGATAATAGTTTGGCTAGATATTTGTTGAGTGCGCCGACGTTGTTAGAAATACTCATGTCGTTATCATTGAGTATTACGAGCAGGTTGGCATCCATGCTTCCTGCATTGTTGAGCGCTTCAAATGCCATGCCGGCAGTCATTGCGCCGTCGCCAATGATTGCGACCGAGCGTCGTTCGCTGCCTGTTTTCTGGGCAGCAACGGCCATGCCTAATGCCGCTGAGATCGAAGTGCTCGAATGTCCGGTGCCAAAGGTGTCGTATTCGCTTTCGCCGCGACGCGGAAAACCGGCAATGCCTTGTGGTTTGCGTAAACCTTGCATTCTGTTACGGCGACCCGTGAGAATCTTGTGCGGATAAGTCTGGTGACCTACATCCCAGACCAGTTTGTCATCCGGCGTATTAAACACGTAGTGTAGCGCGATAGTCAGTTCTACCACCCCCAGATTCGAGGCAAGATGCCCGCCGGTTTTTGCAACACTTTCAATCAGGAATAAACGCAGTTCCTGAGCGAGCTGCGCAAGTTGTCTGCGTTCCAGCTGGCGTAGCTGCTGAGGGTAATCAATGGTATCGAGTAGCGAAGTCACAAGAGAGGTGGTTTAAAAGTTATTAAAAACTGCGTTGTGTAATAAATCCGGCAAGCTGGCGCAAGCGTAAAGCCTGGTCACCAAACGGAGCCAATGCCGCGATTGCGGTGGTGTGCAGCTGTTCAGCCAGGGCTTTGGCAACATCCAAACCTAAAATGGTGACATAAGTTGGCTTGTTGCTATCTGCATCTTTACCTGCGGTTTTACCTAGCGTAGCGGTATCTGCTTCGGCATCCAGAATATCGTCAACCACCTGAAATGCAAGGCCGATATTTTCTGCATAAGTATGCACTGCGGATACCTGATCAAACGTGCCGTTTGCTGCGCCCAGTAATGCGGCTGCCTGAATCAGTGCGCCTGTCTTCAACTGGTGCATGTCTTCCAGTTCCAGCTGGGTGAGTGTTTTGCCGACTGAGTCTAAATCAATGGCCTGGCCGCCGGCCATGCCGGTAGAGCCCGCCGCCTTGGCCAGAATATTCAGCATGCTGATCTGCAGATTGGCATTTGCACTAAGCTGCGGTGTTGATAAGACGTCGAATGCGAGGCTTTGCAGGGCATCGCCTGCCAATAAAGCCGTGGCATCATCATATTGCTTATGGCAGCTTGGTTTGCCGCGGCGCAATTCGTCATCGTCCATACAGGGCATGTCGTCATGCACCAGGGAGTAGGCGTGAATCAATTCAATCGCGGCAGAGGCTGCATCAGTAACTTCGATCCCGGTGTTGCAGAGTTCCGCCGCTGCATAACAAAGCAATGCGCGCACGCGTTTCCCGCCGCCCAGTGCGCTATAACGCATCGCGCTATGCAGTTTATGGGGTTCCTGGCTGTCAGGTGGCAGCGCTTCGTCAAGCACTTCTTCTATGCGGGTCTGTTTTGCTTTCGCCCAAGCTGCGAAATCTGGAGCAGTGTTTTCAGTCATGCTTGCTTATTCGTTTTCAGAGTTGAACGGGGTTAACTGCTGGCGGTCATTCAGTATTTTGACTTGCTGTTCAACATTAGCCAGAGATTTCTGGCAGAATTCAAGTAGCGAGTTTCCACGTTTGTATGCCGTGAGTGAATCTTCCAGAGACATCTGTCCAGATTCCATTTGACCGACAATCTGTTCCAACTCACTGAATGCCTGCTCATAATTGCCTGCAGAAGCGAGTGCCTCGGCTGGAGCAGCAGCGGCTGGTTTTTCATTTTTAGAAGCGGACATAACGCAGAATATTTTATGGTGAGTGAGTTGCTATTCTATCAAATCTTGTGGCAAATCTTATGATAAAACCTGTTTTAAAAATTCCTGAATATCTGCAATCTCTTCAGCACATACTGAGTGCGCCATGCTGTACTCATGCCAATTGACGAAATATTGACAATTCTGTAGCAAATTACGTGAAATTTTGCTCATGTCCAGACTGATGACATCATCGAAAATACCGTGCGCCATGAAGATTGGTGTGTCCTGATTGGCTTTATGTGCTTCCGCGCTTAATTTTGAATGCAGCGGCAGATAGGTTGACAGCGCCAGTATACCTGCAAGTTTCTGCGGATACCTGACCACAGTATGCAAGGCGATAGCACCCCCTTGCGAAAATCCGGCGACTACAATACGTTCACTGGGAATGCCACGATTAATTTCAGTTTGAATCAATGACTCGATGTAACGCTTGCTGGCATTGATTCCGGCTTCATCCTCTTCACTTACCGGGATCGTTCCATAGATGTCATACCATGCCGGCATAACATAGCCGTTGTTACGGGTAACCGCCATTTCAGGGGCATGTGGCAGAATAAATCTTACATTCGGCAATGCGTCAGGCTTTAAGAGCTGTTTAGCTACGGGTTCAAAGTCATAGCCGTCAGCACCTAAGCCATGAAGCCAGATCACACTGGCATCAATTTTGCTCTGATTTACATGAAGGTTGGTTAATTCAAGCGGGGGTGTGTAATTCATTTTTTATAGCTGCGAGCGTTAAGTAATGCGTTGATGGTCAATAAATACAATATACGAATTATAACGGCGAGGATGCAATAACAGGCAATATTAATGCATGCACAGGATGATAAGTTTGAATTAAGTCCTGGCAATCAATCAGTTAAGCATGTAGGGCAGATTCTGCATATTCAACATGGTTATTGCAGTGCACACAGGGTGTTAATTTAAATTTTATGAATCTATTTGATAAAACCTTACTGGATTTTCTTGAGCCGCTGGCAAAGTTGTCGTCTGACCGCAAGCAAGAGCTTGCTGATGTGTGTTTTATAGAAAAAGTAGGTAAAGGCATAGACCCTCTGCGTATGAATGTAACCCAGGCACCGCAACTGATTTACCTCACCAAGGGTGACCTGGGGCTTTGCTTTCATGACAACAGGAAATTAATATTGCGCGGCGGTTCTCCCGCAGCTAAGCACCCTATCAATAACGGACACCAGATTAAGCAGGTAGTAGCATTGACTGAAGTCGAGATTCTGCGAACAGATGCCGATTTGCTGGACATCATGCTGATGTGGGATCAGCTGTCAGGCATGAGGTCTTTCGCCGCGCAGCATACAGCCGATTCGTTCGCCTAGCATATCAAAATTGATTACTGGTTTACTTGAACTCCAGCCAGATACGAGGGCCTAGCGCTGTGTAGCCCATGGAGAATCTTTTCTCGTTACCTGCCGCATTCTGCAAAATTTCAGGTAAGGTCGACCAAACCAGCGTGATCAGTACGATGCCGGCAAATAACGGTTTGCATAAGGATTTTCTTTTGCTTACATTTATTTCAGTCGCCTTGCCATCAATATAATAACCTATCATTAATCCTATCAATGTAAACATCATGACCTGGCTGATGGGCATTACAATGACACCGTCCACTAGCGAATATGCGGCATTAGTAACAACAGTAAATAATAGTACTATTGCTAAACTGCGATCTTGATTGGTTTTGGATTGCAGGCTGGCAATATTGAATTTTTTCAACCAGCAGCGCAAGCCATAGCACGTGATTGTTAACAGCAGTAAAGCTGCCGGTAACCCCAGTTCGGTCATGAGTTGCAGTACGCTGTTATGCGGGTGTGCGCTGATAGGGCTGTACCATGCGAACTGCATTGGACCAATGCCGAAAACAGGGTGGTCTTGAATAAAATGAAGTGACTGACTCCATAACTCAATACGATCACGAGTGGTATCCCGCACCACCGTTCCGGTGACTACGGCAAACCCTCTTAGTAATGGAACAAGCTCGAATAATATTTGATAGCTCAAAAAACCAATCGTGATATGTGCCAGTTGTAAGCGTATAAACGGCCAGGCTAATTTCCTGTAAATGAAAGCGGTAATCAATATACCGATGCCCCAGGATAGCAGCACACCGCGTGATGCTGAATGAAACAGCAATACCCACCAGGCAACCAAGCCCAGGTGTAAGGCCCAGCGCAAGCCCCGCTGCAAGTCCAGGTGCCGCCAATGCGCGCGCGTATTGTTAAAGTCAAGCGTGAGTAAGGGCAGCGTGATTAAACCCAAAGTCCATAGCTGATATTGGTTAAAGAATCTGATGTTGTTAAAGCCAGTAATAGGTGCTGGCCAAACCACCGGGGCTTTGAAAATTATTGCGGTGAAATAACCCACATAAAAGGCAATCATAGATAGCAAGATGCCACCCCAGAAAACATAAGTAAGGCGTTTGATCAGTTGCGCACTATTCTCATGGTACAAACGTGCAATCAATAAAGCCAGATAGAATAATCCTGCAAACAGGCTGATTTCAATCAAGGCATGCCGTGGCGAAATTGCTAAATACGATGAAATGATCGCTAGTGCGGTCAGGGTATAAAAGGCGTAGCGTGTGGCATTGTTAATCGCGAAGCTGGATGTGCTTGCTCTCGAAGCTACGCTTTCCAGCAGGACTAGGCTAATCAATAATAATTCGACCAGGCGCTGGCTGTCATGCAGGCTCATGGCAGTCAGTGTTTGCGGAATGATTTTCAGACTGGGCGATATCCCTATCAGGCCTATAAATAAAGAAAAAACAAGAAATTTTAATATTAGCAATGTATTAGCACGGAACATGGTTTGCTCGTAAGGGTAATCAGTTGGACGATTTTTGTAGGTTTAATCAGGTCATCAAGATTCATCTGTTGGCATTCATGCACTAAAGAGCGTTATTCCTGGTGGATGCTGCATGGAGCCAAGCTGTGTTGTTTGCCCTGACATTTGATTTTACGCTGACAGGCGTTTTTCATGAGTTAGCGGTAATTCCGGTTAATAACGCAGGGTTCACTGCTTTCAATACTTCGAGTAATTCTTTACGATATTCGGCGGGCATTGATTCTGCAATGCTTTTTAAGTTAGCCGGATAAACCATTAACGTACGTTTTAGTAGTTTTTGGGCATTATGATCATCGCCTTTCAGTTTTAATAGTACTACCTGTTGGTAAGCGATTTTGCTGAATGGCCTAAAGTCCATCGCAGACTGATTCATGGCAATCTGATCGTCCATATCGTTGCGATCCACATTCATGGAAACCGCGTACATCAGCTCTGCGTAGGGGGAAAGTAATGTGTAATGATAGATCCAGTCTAGTTGTTCTTTTTGCTGGTCGATTGCAACATTGACTGGCTGATTGATTGCGTCTGTCAGCTTCATGTGGGCGATTAACATTGCGCCAAGGTTGAACGACCCTAACAGCAAAACAATCGCCAGGCTGCTACGTGTTAATTTTGCGATTATTTTACTTGATTGCCGATGGGTGTTGATGGTGATGATTTTTTCATCGCCAGCCCCTAATAATATCGCGGTTATTCCCAGAAAATAGGCATACCAGAGTGGATACTCCAGCATGCTGTGGATGCCTAGTATGCTCAGTAAAGTCATCAGCCACCATGTTTCCATACTGAACTCACGCCATTTGAATTGACGAATCCAGACAGTGAGGCACGCGACTGTAATTAAAAATGCGCCAATGCCCATTTCAGTCAGCAGATGTAAAAAGAGGTTGTGGCTATTTTCAAAAATACGGTTAGAAGACATTGCCGTTGTTGTATCCAGCAGCAAAAAAGACTCGGCATTTATTTTTCCAGCCCCGATCCCTAGCCAGGGTGATTGCCAGAATAGGCGAAGGCTATCGTACCAGAGCTGTAATCTTGCCGATGGGGTGTCAATATTGACAGCGTTTACAATGCGATCAGTGGTGAGGTTGAATAACCCGTCGGGAGCGACGTAATAAGTAAACACATGCACAAGGACAAATGCCGGAAGTGTTGCCAGGCTCATATAAAGTAAATTGCGCGTGGCTGCTGAGTTTCTATTTTGTTGAATTGACTTTGTCTGCAAGGCAAACGCTAAAGCTGCAGCAGCCATTAAATATAGCCATGAACTTCTGGAACCTGAAATTGCCAGCATCAGCAGGAACCAGATCAGCAGCAATGCAGAAAAAGCAGTAGAGAAGCGGCCTTTCACGTAGAGGTATATAAGTGATGCGACTGCCAGCGCAGTAAAGTCGGCAAAATGGTTTTCCTGTGCGAATGGCCCGTAACTCGATAGTAGCGGTAGAAACGGAATAGTTCCACCTGTACGCGTTACGATTTGCAGTACTACTATACCGCCATTAATGATGCCGGCAATGAGCAGAAAGAACGCCAGGGTGCTTACCAGTTTATCCCAGCCCAGTTCACGGCGCAGGTGGCTGCCAAGTATCGTTAAGAAGAATGCCCAGATCAAATAAGAAAGAATTAAAAGTGCGTATTGGGTTGAGTGCAGCATGCCTATTATCCATTGCACGCCTGCAATGACCGCTAATCCTAAAAAGACCAGAGATATTTGTGGGATTTTTATGGCTGACCGTGATGCTGCGCTTAACATGGGTGCTGCTGCAACCAAGCCTAGCGCACCTGCAATCCACTCTGAATAGAACGATGAGATTGGCAGTTGATGATACATGTTAATAAACGGCAGTAAAAACATCAGGCCGATAAAAAGCAGGTTAACGTTTGATGCGCTGGTATGGAAAAATATACGTTTTAACATAAGTGGTCATTTCAACTTCAAGTGTACATTGATTACAAGTGCACATGGATTAATCATCTGCTTTAAGTGCAGCGTTCATCGATGACAGGGTATTATATCTTTACGCCATGACATTGGTTTGTAATCAGCCACCAAGAAATATGGCTTCGATTTTTAAATAAACTTTATGGCGTGTTTGACTTTTAATTCATAGGAGTAGCTGGTCATAGCTAAATGCATGATGGTGCTATGTTGCTGATATTAAGTGCATCTGACAGTGCGGCCATGATTGTTTTATGGATGAGTATCAGAATTTTGATAGCTTTTATCGATAAAAAAAGAGACCATTTCAGGTCTCTTTTTTTATATCAGGTGTTTGATACTGCTTACACCCATTTTGCTACATTATGACAATGTGCAAGTTGCGCCGTTGCCCAAGTCGCATTGTGCAGTTTTTACACCTGGAGATCTTGGTGTGCCAGCGATAACAGCAGTTGCACTTGCTGGAGTGTCAATAGAAGTACATGCGCCTAATTTAGGAGCGCTGACAGGTGAGTCGCCTTGAGCAAATTGTACCAATGAGCTGTTTGCATAGGATTTCACTTCAATCATACAAGATTTTTCAGCTGAAGTGATGGTGTAGTTTTGGTAAGCTGGAATAGCAACCGCAGCCAGAATACCGATAATTGCAACTACAATCATCAGCTCGATTAAGGTAAAACCTTTTTGTACTTGTTTCATAATGAGTTCCTTTTTTATAAATATTTAAGCATCCAGACAAGACAACCAATCTGATTGGCCTGTTGCTGAATAAGCATGCAACAGTTATGCCAATTCTTTATAAAAGCTAGTGGTTGTATGTCACCCGGCTGCCGTTGTTTTATACGACGTATGCTTCATAAGGCTCAGTCGCTGAAATCCGCTAATGGTATGTGTTGCATATATTTACCTAATAATCATAATGATAGGTTATTTTTTGTGACAGATTACTTATTGAGGCAGTTTGAATAAGCCATTGAAATGGACTGTTGCAGTTGAATATTTTATTTTGCTGAGAGGCAATAAAAAAGCGGAACTTTGTTCCGCTTTTTGTGCTGCATTCTTACGCTAAATGACAATTATTGGTTTGTATCCCGCTTGAACTGTCAAAAAAGGTCACGTATCCATTGCATAAATGACCATTTTTGTGAATCTTCGCGGTTATTTACTTTGATGATTCAGCAGCTTTTTGCAAACCGGCTAAACCAGCATCAAAGATATCATTGATTGCTTTTAACGCAGTTTCGTCATCCTGACCAGCCGGGATCGGTGGGTTCAGTTTGTACAGGCGGTAAAAACGGCCAACCCATTGCACGTTGGTTTCGCCTGGTTTCGCACCTTTGGTTACGATCATGAATGCATTGTAATCAGTCAGAGGTAAGCCGCTGCTTACGATCTCGTATCTGATTTTCATGTCACCTTCATCTATGCTGCGCAGTTTTTCGTAGATAGTGCCGCCGCTTTTAAGCGTCAGTGTTCTAAAGGTTTCATCACCTTTTTTCTCAAGTTTAGTGCTGGCAATTGCCGGGTGCCATTTTTGCATGTTGCCAAAATCTTTTACCAATGCCCAAACTTTTGCAGGCTCGGCTTTAATGGTGACTGATTTGTCCACTTTAAGTGGTGATGGGCCGTGCGCCGCTGCTGTGAAAGAAACTAAGCTGGTGCTCAAGCTAAGTGCGATTAAAGCCAGGAACTTTTTCATTCATTTTTCTCCAGATTTCTCATTTGTGAGACGGTTAATTCAAAAACAACAATGCATTATAAATGACAAGCTTTGTTTATAGAATCTAAATTTTAAGTACATTGGGTTTGGTTTATTCAGCTTTAGCAATACTGCGGCTGATGTTCAGATAACGCCGGCTATGATGCCAAGGTTGACAGTATTGCTTGAAGATATTAATTTTTACTGCAAGGCGGTGTATGCACCATGCAGGTGCCGTTGGCGTCAATTATGGGCGGCTCAAGATGAATTGCCCAAAAGCGCGGCTTTTGTCGCCGGTTTTAATCGTTGTTAACAAGTGGTTGGTTTTTGTATCGATTACGCTGACATTGTTGCTGCCCCAGTTTGCGATATATGCGCGCTGCAGACGATGGTCTATGCTAATGCCCTCCGGAGTGCTGCCTACATTGATTGTTGTAATCAGTGTCCCTGCATTCACATTCAGTACCGATACGCTGTCATCCTGTGTATTGGTTACATACAAGGTTTTTTCATCAAGGCTGAAAGCCGCACAGTAAGGGTGATAGCCTACTTTGAGTGTCTGCTTCAAGCCTGATTCTGTATGAATGATATCGACAGTGTCATCCTTGACATTGACGCTTGCCAGCAGGTTTCCACTATTGCTGAGTGCCAGGCCAAACGGGTGTTTTCCTACCGGGATGCGTTTTTTGATGCTGAGTGTCGAGGTGTCTATGACAGCGATATCGTTGCTGTCTCGATTTGCAATGTATAGCGACTGATTGTCCGGGCTGACCACTAAGCCGGCAGGTGCGTCTCCGACACTCAACTCTCGGATGTCGCTGAATTTCTGTGTATTAATTGCCAATATCCTATTTTCAAACCAGTCGGCAACATAAAGCATTTTGTTATCAGGCGCCAAAACCAGACCTACTGGAGAGCCGTTGATTTTTATGGTGTCGATCAGCTTGTTGTTTTGCGTGTTAATGACAGATATTTCCTGGCTTTCAACATTGGAAATGAAAGCACGCTGCAACGCTGCGGAAACTGCAACGCCTACGGGAGCTTTGCCTGCAGCAACCGTGTCTGCCAACATATTGGATGCGGTATTGATGATGGAAACGCTGTTGTCACCCTGATTGGTAATGTAGGCATAGCTGGTTTCGGTGGGTGTAGATGCTGAAGTGCATGCCGTTAACAAAAGGCCTGCCACCAGCATGAATGAATGTCGGTAGTGATTTAGTAAAGCTGTGGGATTAAAACGCATGTTAATTCTGACTTAATTAAGGTTGTGGTAAATGGCTGCTTTCAATAATGCTGGAAATATGAAAAAATTGCATTAAATTATTTAGGCAGTATATAGCTATGTTAGATCGTGACGGGTTTCGCCCGAATGTTGGCATTATTTTATGCAATGCCAGCAATCAGGTATTTTGGGGTAAGCGTATCCGTGAGCATGCCTGGCAGTTCCCGCAAGGCGGCATTAACTATGGCGAGAGTCCGGAGCAGGCGATGTACCGCGAGCTGATGGAAGAAGTGGGTTTGAAGCCGGAGCATGTGAAGATTCTTGGGCGTACGAAAGACTGGCTCCGCTACGAAGTGCCGACCAGCTGGATCAAGCGCGAGTGGCGCGGCAGCTATCGGGGGCAAAAGCAGATATGGTATCTGCTGCGCTTGCTAGGGCGTGACAGTGATGTATCTTTGCGCGCAACCAGTCACCCGGAATTTGATGCCTGGCGCTGGAGTGATTATTGGGTGCCGCTTGAAGATGTGATTGAATTCAAGCGTGCCGTATATGAGTCGGCCTTAAACGAGCTGGCTCCGCATTTGCATCATAAGCCGGGGCATCATAAATAGATCAATGTAATGTTATAGAAGCAGTTTTGCGCTTGTAAGAAACATTAATTCTTTTTCTGGCGCTTTGCATGAACCAGATACGGGTTCAAATTTTAACGAAAACATAAAAAAACCATCATTCCGGCGTACCAGTTCTTGGCATCACCGCAGAATATATGTGCTAAAGCACATTATTCATACGCGAAAGGCCGGAATGACGGAGTTAATATGTTTCTAGGCTAACAATATTTTGTGTAAAGCCGTCTATTTATTAATGCTGTTACCCATCATTTCGCCAAGTTTTACCGGGCCCGTTGCCAGCCAGTCTGCATTGAATTGCAGGCTATCTTTTTGAAATAGCATGACCACGGTTGAGCCAAGCAGGAACCGACCCATTTCATCGCCTTTTTTCAATGTGATATTCTGGTCTGCGTAAGTCCATACTTGAATATGTCCACGGCGTGGCGGGTTGATAATGCTGTCTTTGGCGGTGTGCCACACGGTAGCCATGCTGCCGACAATGGTCGCGCCGACAAGTACCATGACAAAATTACCATGTTTTTCTGACGAGAACTCGCACACCACGCGTTCATTGCGCGCAAACAAATCCGGCACGCCCTGCGCGGTAATCGGGTTTACTGAAAACAGGTCGCCGGGCACATAGGTCATTCTTTCCAGTTTGCCGTCACACGGCATATGGATGCGGTGATAATCCCTTGGGCTTAAGTAAAGGCAGGCAAAGTGGCCGTTTAAATAGCTTCTTGCAGCGGACTTGTCTCCGCCCAGCAGTGCTGCCGTGGTGTAATAGTGGCCTTTGGCCTGAAAAATCTGGTCCTGCTCGATACGCCCTAATTGGCTGATTGCGCCATCTACCGGACAGATAAAGTCTGCGTGTGCAACAGGTCTTGCACCTTGCCGTAATGGGCGCGTAAAGAACTCGTTAAATGTATTGTAACTGCTGATATCAGGATTAGCAGCTTCAGCCATATTGACGTTATAGCGTTTTACAAACCATTTGATGACTTTGGTCGTGATGTCCCCGCCCCGGTAGTGCGCTAGTTTTCCGGCAAGCGCGGTGATTGCCTGTTTGGGAATTATGTATTGTGCCAATACTTTAAGACGGTTTTTCATGATGATTTCTTATTGTTGAGGATCACAAATAAAATAGGGCAAAACGCAAAACGCTTTGCCCTATCGGCCCTAATAACGAATGAGTTTAAACTCGATCAGGATTAGTTCTTAGATTGGTCAACCAGTTTGTTTTTAGCAATCCAAGGCATCATTGAGCGCAATTGGCCGCCAACTTGTTCAATTGGGTGGGCTGCGTTCAGACGACGGCGTGCTGTCATTTCTGGATAGTTGGTACGGCCTTCCAGGATGAAGCGTTTAGCGTATTCGCCGTTCTGGATGTTAGCTAAACACTCTTGCATTGCGTAGCGTGATTCGTCATTGATCACTTTAGGGCCAGTTACATACTCGCCGTATTCAGCATTGTTTGAGATTGAGTAGTTCATGTTGGCAATGCCGCCTTCGTACATCAGGTCAACAATCAGTTTCAATTCGTGCAGGCATTCGAAGTATGCCATTTCAGGCGCGTAGCCAGCGTCAACCAGTGTTTCAAAACCAGCTTTAACCAGTTCAACAGCACCGCCACATAGAACAGCTTGCTCGCCGAACAAGTCAGTTTCTGTTTCTTCACGGAAGTCAGTTTCGATCACACCGCCTTTAGTGCCGCCGTTTGCAGCTGCGTATGAAAGCGCGATGTCTTTTGCCTTGCCTGATTTGTCCTGGTAAACCGCGATCAATGAAGGTACGCCGCCGCCTTTCAGGTACTCTGAACGCACGGTGTGGCCTGGGCCTTTTGGTGCGATCATGATTACGTCGAGATCAGCACGTGGCGTGATCTGGTTGTAGTGGATGTTGAAGCCGTGAGCAAAAGCCAATGCCGCGCCTTGTTTCAGGTTGGCAGCAACTTCTGCGTGAAAAATTTCAGGCATTGTCTCGTCAGGCAGCAATAACATGACAACGTCAGCTTGTTTGGTTGCTGCTGCGATTTCCAATACGTTGTGGCCAGCTGCAACGGCTTTAGCCCATGAACTGCCGCCTTTACGCAAACCGATGGTTACATTAACGCCGCTGTCTTTTAAGTTGGCTGCGTGCGCATGACCTTGTGAACCGTAACCTACGATAGTTACTTGTTTACCTTTGATTAAGCCAAGGTCTGCGTCTTTGTCGTAATAAACTTTCATTGTTTCTTCCTTAAAAAAATATTAGGGGTTAGGGCTGGGGACTAGGAGCTAAAGTGTAGTAACCAGTAGGTTTTCCTAGTCCCTAGCCCCTGATCCCTAGTCCCTGATTTAGTTATATCTTTAAAATTCTATCGCCACGTCCTATGCCGGATGCGCCGGTGCGGACTGTCTCTAAAATTGCTGTTTTATCCAAACCTTCGATAAACGCGTCCAGCTTGTGGCCGGAACCTGTTAATTCAATGGTAAAAGTGCCATCAGCCACATCAATAATGCGGCCACGGAAAATATCGCACATGCGTTTCATCTCTTCGCGGAATGCACCGGTGGCTTTCACCTTGACCAGCATCAGTTCTCGCTCGATGAATTTTCCATCATTCAGGTCAAGCACTTTGACCACATCTACCAGCTTGTTTAGCTGTTTGATGATTTGTTCAATCACGTCCTCTGAGCCTGAAGTCACAATCGTCATGCGTGACAATGTGGCATCTTCAGTCGGCGCTACAGTCAGTGACTCGATGTTGTAGCCGCGCGCAGAGAATAAGCCGGCAACGCGAGATAGCGCGCCTGCTTCGTTTTCCATCAGCAGTGAAATAATATGGCGCATTATAGATCCTCCGCCAGAATCATTTCAGACAGACCTTTTCCGTTAGGAATCATCGGGAATACGTTTTCTTTTTGATCTGTGATGAAATTCATAAATACAAAGCGGTCTTTCATTGCAAATGCATCGGTGAGCGCACCTTCAACATCTTCCGGTTTTTCAATTTTCATACCAACGTGGCCGTAGGACTCAGCCAGTTTCACAAAGTCCGGCAAGCTGTCCATGTACGATTCTGAGTAGCGGTTCTCGTAGAAGAATTCCTGCCACTGGCGTACCATACCCAGGTAACGGTTGTTGAGCAGAATCACTTTAATCGGCAGGCTGTATTGCTTGCAGGTAGAAAGTTCCTGAATATTCATCTGAATGCTGCCTTCGCCCGTCACACAGGCAACCTGTGCATCTGGATATGCAAACTGACAGCCCATTGCGTACGGCAGGCCAACACCCATCGTACCCAGGCCACCAGAGTTGATCCAGCGGCGCGGTTTGTCAAACTTGTAGTACTGCGCTGCCCACATCTGGTGCTGGCCGACGTCTGAAGTCACATAGGCATCGCCTTTGGTCACTTCCCACAGCTTTTCAATCACATACTGCGGTTTAATCAGGCCGTTCACATTGTTATAGTTCAAGCACAGCTTGCTGCGCCACGCTTCAATCTGTGCCCACCATGCTTTAAGCGCTGGCGACTGTTGCGGTTTTTCCTGTAAAACCAGGTCATTCATTTCACCCAGTACGGATTTCACATCACCTACGATTGGTACATGTACTTTTACACGTTTTGAAATAGAAGACGGATCGATATCTACATGGATAATGGTACGGTCTTTATTATAAAAGTGATCAGGGTTGCCAATCACGCGGTCATCAAAACGCGCGCCCACAGCCAGCAGCACATCACACTCGTGCATCGCCATGTTGGCTTCGTAAGTGCCGTGCATGCCCAGCATGCCCAGGAATTGTTTGTCAGTAGACGGATAGCCGCCCAAGCCCATCAAAGTGTTGGTGACCGGTAAGCCCAGAGCCTGAACCAGTTTAACCAGCAGTTCTGACGCATCGCCCAGCACCACGCCGCCGCCGGTATAAACCATCGGGCGTTCAGCTTCCAGCAGTAATTTAACTGCTTTTTTAATCTGGCCGCTGTGACCTTTGGTCACCGGATTGTAAGAGCGCATTTCCACCGTGCTTGGGTATGCGAACTCGGCAAGGTTAGCCGTAATGTCTTTAGGAATATCAACTACCACAGGACCCGGACGGCCGGTTCTTGCAATATGGAAAGCCTTTTTCATGGTGGATGCGATGTCTTTTACATCTTTTACCAGGAAATTATGTTTTACACAGGGGCGTGTCACGCCAACCATGTCGACCTCCTGGAAAGCATCCAGGCCAATAGCGGCAACAGGCACCTGGCCGCTGATGACTACCATCGGGATTGAGTCCATGTACGCAGTGGCGATACCGGTGATTGCGTTTGTGGCGCCGGGGCCGGATGTGACAAGTGCTACACCAACGTCGCCTGTAGCGCGCGAGTAAGCATCTGCGGCGTGAACAGCAGCTTGTTCGTGGCGCACAAGAATATGTTTGAAGTGGCCTTGTTTATATATTGCGTCGTAGATATGTAAAACTGCGCCACCTGGATATCCAAAAACGAATTTTACATTTTCTTGCTCCAGGGATCGGATCACAATTTCTGCGCCACTGATTTGCCTGGAATCTTGATGCGGTTGAGATGTCTCTGCCATAAATCTTTTTGATTTTAAATAGTTTATTCGGTAACCCTACACGATAACCGTTTGAGCGGGATTGGTCAAGAATAAAAGTGTCAGGAATGAAAGGGTTAACATTGGAAATTTGCTTTGCTGAATGCGGGTTGCATTACATTTTACGCATCCGGAAAACCATGTTTTAAAAGTAGTTTTTATTCGGTTTCCAGGGGTGGTGCTACTTTGAGCAGTTCTTCTATCGTTGTGAGGCCCGCCGCAACTTTTTCTGCGCCGTTAATAATCAGTGGCTGCATGCCTTCCTGATAAGCCTGTTTAGTCAGTTTTGCCAGATTGGTATCAGGTGTGATGAGTTTTCTCAGGGAGCGGCTCATCGACAGCATTTCATAAATGCCGCTGCGGCCTTTAAAGCCTGTATTGCGGCACTCCAGGCAGCCTACAGGCCGGTAAATGCGGTCAGGTTTGGGGATGTTGAATGTGCCGACCAGTGTGCTCCAGTCGCTTTGTGTGATTGGTTCCGGCGCTTTGCAGCTGGGGCAAAGGGTTCTTACCAGGCGCTGCGCCATGATACCGAGTACGGTGGAATGTATCAGGTAAGACGGCACACCGAGATCCAGTAGCCGGGTGACGGCAGATGGCGCGTCATTCGTGTGCAGCGTGGATAATACCAGGTGGCCGGTGAGGGCGGCCTGAATCGTCATCTCGGCTGTTTCGATGTCGCGGATTTCACCTACCATCACAATGTCAGGATCCTGCCGCATCAGGGTGCGTATGCCTTCTGCAAAACCGAGCCCGATATTCTGCTGTACCTGCATCTGGTTGAATGCAGGCTCAACCATTTCAATCGGGTCTTCAACTGTGCATACATTAACCTCGGAAGTAGCAAGCATGCGCAGGGTTGAGTACAGTGTCGTGGTTTTGCCGGAGCCGGTAGGGCCGGTTACCAGGATGATGCCATTGGGCGACTTGGCCCAGGAATCCCATTTTTCAGCCTGAGTTTCCGAGAATCCCAGCGCGATAAAGTCTTTGTTTGAAATGTCGGGCGAAAATATCCGCATCACGAGTTTTTCACCAAATGCGGTTGGCATGGTGGAAAGGCGTAGCTCAATTTCATTGCCCTCTGCAGATAGCGTTTTAATGCGGCCATCCTGCGGGCGGCGTTTTTCAACCATATCCATGCGGCCAAGCAGCTTGATGCGGCTGGTAATCGCGTTCATGATGTTGGGTGGAATCTGGTATACCTGATGCAGTACACCGTCTATCCTGAAACGCATCAGGCCTATGTTACGTCTGGGTTCCAGGTGAATGTCACTGGCGCGCTGCTCGAACGCGTATTTAAACAGCCAGTCCACAATATTCACCACATGCTGTTCATTGGCATCGAGGTTTTTATCTTTACCCAGCTCGACCAGTTGTTCAAAATTCTGCACGCCGACAATTTGTCCGGCTTTAGCGAGGTTTGCCGCATGCATTGAGTTTGCCAGGTTGTACATTTCTGGCAGGTAACGATTAAGCTCCAGCGGGTTGGCAACAACCAGCCTTATTTTCATTTTGAGCACGCGTTCGAGATCTGTCACCCATTCCGTGTTGAAAGGTTCGGAGGTTGCAATCAGCGCTTCGCCGTTCCTGACTGAAATCGGCATGATTTTCAACCGCTCGGCATAGCCTTTGGAGACGACTTGTGATGCGTCGCCGAAATCCAGTTTAAGTGGGTCGATATGGTAATAATCCAACCCTGCATGCAGGGCGAGCCAAGATGAAAGCCACTCTACTGACAGTGCGTCATGAGATGGTTTGGCGCTTTTCCATTTCTGCTCGCCGATGACCACTAACGGATGCAGGTTGGAGCTGTCAAGTCTGCGGTCTTTGTATAGTTTTTCGGCCTGTGTTTTGTCGATAATGCCATCGTTGATCAACATACGCAGCGTGTCGCCTAAAGTGATACGACCTGTGGGCTTGAAAAACGCTGTGGCTTTATTCATGGCTGATGCCTTATTTGAGTATGGTGGAAACGTTTACCCAATCTTAGCATATGCCAATTCATCAACACGCATCGAGAGGTCAAGCGCTTGTATGTTTTTTGTCAGTGCACCAATGGATATGCGGTCGACCCCGGTGAGTGCCACTGCACGAACGTTATCCAGCGTGATGCCGCCTGAAGCTTCCAGTATGGCTTTTTTGCCTGCCTGATTGTTGATCTTCACTGCTTCGCGCAGCAGGTCGTTGCTGAAGTTATCAAGCAGAATGCTGGTTGCGCCAGCTTCTAATGCCAGTTTCAGTTGCTCCAGGTTCTCCACTTCAATCTGTATGCTCTTGCCGGTATTGAGTGCAAAAGCCTGCTGCATGACTTGACCAATGCTGCCTGCGGCAGCAATGTGGTTTTCCTTTATCAGGATGCCGTCGTATAGCGCCAGGCGCTGATTGTGCCCGCCGCCGACGGTAACCGCATATTTCTGCGCCAGTCTCAGATGCGGAATGGTTTTACGCGTATCCAGAATCTGCGCATTGGTCCCCGCGATGGCATCCACATATTTGCGTGTTTCGGTAGCAGTTGCCGACAGGGTCTGCAGAAAATTGAGCGCACAGCGTTCTGCACTTAGCAGGGGTCTGGCTGGACCACTGATTTTGCATAGCAATTGCCCTGGCTGTACACGGTCACCTTCATGAATCAGCCATTCGAGCTGAACGCTGGCATCAATGAGCCTGAAGCAGGCGTTCACCCAGTCAGTGCCGCAAATAATCGCCGTTTCGCGCGCAGTAATCGTGGCATTCACTCGCTGTTTTTCCGGGACAAGCGATGCCGTGAGGTCGCCGCTGCCAATATCCTCCTCAAGCGCAGCCTGTACTTGCGAACTTACCAGTTGGTTAAAAGCGGCTGACCCGATCGGGTAGTATTTATTAAATAGCGTCATATAGTTATCGTGAGCAAAGCGGAGTTTGAATTATAATGCTAGCAACAATCAATATGACTAACATAACATCACTAAGTAAAAAATCATGAAGCTTTTATACACCCTTAATAGCCCATACGCGCGTAAAATTCGCATTGTTGCTGCCGAGAAACACATTGATATCAAATTGGAAGAGGTGGTTCTGTCTGCTCCGGATTGTCCTGTCAAGCAGTACAACCCGCTAGGCAAAGTGCCGGTGCTGGTTTTAGGTGATGACAATGATAGTTTGTACGACTCCCGTGTGATTGCCGAGTATTTGGATAACCGCACGCCTCTGGCACATTTGATACCCAAAGATAATACGGCTAAATCAGCAGTGCGTAGATGGGAGGCTTTGGCTGATGGCGTGTGTGATGCAGCGGTAGCCGTAATCATGGAGCAGCGCAAGCCTGAGCAAAAGCAGGAAGACGCGTTTATTATCAGGCAGATGGATAAAGTGACGCGTGGCCTGTCCGTGCTGAATAATGATCTTGGCCATAACAAATGGTGTGTAGATGATACATTCAGCCTGGCTGATATTGCCGTCGGCTGCATGCTCGGGTATATCAAGCTCAGGTTTGGCAATACGATTGATTTGTCTAAAGATTACCCGAACCTGGAGCGTTTGCAGTCAGTCCTCATTAAACGGCAGTCATTCATCGACAGCATGCCGGTACCTAACTGAACGACTGTCGCCTGATACAGTGTCAGGCGATATGCCCGTTGTCATCGAGCAAGCTTGATAGCTGGGTTTTTTTACGCAGCGACTCCCTGTCGTTCAGGCGTTTCTGCGCGCCAGAAGGCAAATCGGTAAATCGTATCATATTGCGCTCAATCAGCAATGTGATTAAATCTTCCAGTACGCGCGCCAGGTGGATGTCGCTTTCACGGAAAGGGTCGCTTTTCGACAGTGACTTTTCTAAAAACCCCAGATATTCTTTCGAGCTATCTTCGACAAGGATCCAGTCGGCCCCCATATTCTCGGCAGCGCTTACAGCAATCACTTCGCCTTGGGGGTTCTTGAGTACATAAGCCATAATTACCTCGATTGTCAGGGGTTGTTTTAAATAGCGCCGGTAATGATACCGCCACCTAAACAGACATTGCTTTCATAGACGACAGCAGACTGCCCCGGAGTGATCGCCCATTGTTTCTGCCCAAATTTGATCGTGACTTCTTCAGCGTTTACAGCATCAATCTCGCAAGGTGCATCCGGCTGGCGATAACGTGTTTTTGCGGCATAGACCCAGTTGGTGATGGGCTGTTCTTCGCTGATCCAGTGTAACTGTCCGGCTTTCAGACCGTCGTTGAGCAATAGCGGGTGTTCATGGCCTTGTACAACAATCAGTTCATTTTTTTCCATATCCTTAGCCGCAACAAACCACGGCTCACCATTGCTCTCGCGACTGCCGCCGATTTTCAGACCCTGGCGCTGCCCCAGAGTGTAATACATCAAACCTTCATGGCGGCCGACTACTTTGCCGTCAGGTGTTTTCATATCACCGGGTTCACGTGGCAGGTATCTGCTAAGAAACTCTTGAAACGGCCGCTCGCCAATAAAGCAGATGCCGGTTGAATCTTTTTTCTCGGCATTGATCAGGCCGGCAGTGCGCGCGATTTCACGCACTTCGCGTTTCAGGTAGGTGCCGAGCGGGAATAATGTTTTTGATAGCTGTGCCTGATTAAGGCGGTAAAGGAAATAGCTCTGGTCCTTGCTGCCGTCATCTGCTTTCAGCAGCTGATATTTGCCGGGCTGCAACGGGTTTTCACGCACCTGCGCGTAGTGGCCGGTTGCAATCAGGTCTGCGCCCATGCCCATGGCGTGATCCAGAAATGCCTTGAATTTAATTTCGGCATTACACAGGATGTCCGGGTTTGGTGTGCGGCCAGCCTGATATTCACTCAGGAAATTAGCGAATACGCGGTCTTTGTATTCTGCGCTGAAATTAACCGCTTCTATATCGATGCCGATTTTATCGGCTACAGATACGGCATCAATCAGATCCTGTTTGCTTGAGCAGTATTCATCGGTATCGTCATCTTCCCAGTTCTTCATGAACAGGCCGGTAACTTCGTAACCTTGCTGTTTAAGAAGCAGTGCGGTGACGGAAGAATCCACCCCGCCGGAGAGGCCAACGACGATTTTTTTCTTTTGTGATTTATTCAGGTTCATAGGTATGTTTTTTATAAATGCGTAACAACAGATAATGGGTAACGCTGCCCACGCAGATAATCCTCGATGCATGTGATTACCTGCGGGCTGCGCATGAGCGCAGCGTTGCTGCGTATCTCTTCTGCCGTCATCCAGACAGTGCGGATAATGCCGTCATCCAGCGCTAGCAGCGGCTGGTGATTGCTCACGCTGCCAATGTAGGCAAACCGCAGATAAGTTGTCTGGTTGTGTTCATGTTTCCAGTGGTAAATCCCCAGCAAAGCGTTCGGTTCAAACGTGTAGGCAGTTTCTTCCAGCGTTTCACGAATAACCGCTTCAAGAATCGTTTCATTATCTTCCAGATGGCCAGCAGGCTGGTTAAAACGATTGCCGCGATCAGTTTCTTCTTCTACCAGTAAGAATTTTCCGTTTTTTTCAACGATTGCCGCGACTGTGGCGTGTGGCTTCCATTGCATGATGAATGTCTTGTGTTTGAGTTATGCGTATTTTACCCGATGCAACTATATCCGCGTATTTTGATTTTCAGTATCTCTCTGAAAAACATCAGGCGAACAGTTTCGGAAATAGTCCGCTGAGGCCGTGGGCAATGAATTCTACAGACATGGCTGCCAGAATCAGGCCCATGATGCGCGTGACGATATTGATGCCAATTTTGCCCAGTTTGTTTGCGATGGCGACCGCCAGCGTTAAAACCAGCCAGATAATGAGACATACCGCTAAAATTGGAATGGTTAATGAAAGGTGGCCGGCAACGCTACTGTTCTGCTGGGCTGCAATAATCATGTTGCTGATTGAGCCGGGCCCTGCCAGCAGTGGAATGCTGAGCGGAACGATGGCAATCACTTCTTTTTCTGCAAGGGAGTCTCTTTCTTCCAGGGTCTGGTGCGCGGCGCTTTGCTTGGCATGCATCATTGAAATAGCGATCAGCATGAGCAGAATGCCGCCGCCGACCTGGAATGATGGAATAGACACGCCAAAAAAATCCAGCACCTGGTCACCGATAAACGCCGCAATAGTGAGTACAATAAATACCGTAAATGCGGCAGTTTTTGCAGTTTTTGCACGCTCCTGATTGCTCCAGCCGCTTGTCGCGCTGATAAAGACGGGAACGCTGCCGATCGGATTTACAATCGCAAACAGTGCGATCCCGATTTTGAGAAGACTAGGCCAATCAATCATATAGGCTACCTTTATAAGCTCTTTTTATAATAGGGGAAAATGTATTTAATCTTTGTTAATTTAGAGATAGTAAATTAAAGTGCGAACATGCGTAACCATTTTGAACAACATCCAGCACTGTACCTTGCTTCACGTAGTCCGCGAAGGGTAGAGTTATTAAAGCAGATTGGCATTGATTGCATCACGCATCCTGCTGATATTGATGAAACCCAGATGTCAGGGGAGTCTCCTGAACGTTATGTAACCAGGCTTGCTAGAGAAAAAGCCGAGGCCTGCCTGCTTGGGTTGTCTGCTGAGCAGCGCTCTAGACCGGTTCTGGCGGCAGATACTACCGTGGCGTTGGCTGGCAGAGTGCTGGGAAAACCGGAGAATGATAATGATGCACGCCAGATGCTGGCTGCATTATCGGGCAGTACACATCAGGTGCTGACTGCGGTAGCACTCGCTTTTGTGAACAAAATTGAAGTGGTTTTGTCCACCACTACAGTAGAGATGATCAGTTTTTCAGGGCAGCAGATCGAGTGTTACATTGCGTCCGGCGAGCATCATGACAAAGCCGGCAGTTACGGTATACAGGGACTGGCTGGCGCGTGGATTAAAAAAATCGAAGGCAGCTACACCGGCGTGATGGGGCTGCCGATATGCGAAACAGCGGCGCTATTGAGAAAACATCATATTATTCAGATATAAATTTTCATTTTTAAGCATCTTTACTAAAAACAAAAATAATTAGCAGTCAGAAAGTATAAATTGAGCGAAGAGATATTAATTAACGTTACTCCGCAGGAAACACGTATCGCCATGATGGAAAATGGCGTGGTGCAGGAATTGCAGATTGAGCGCAGTTCATCGTTGGGGCTGGTAGGCAATGTTTATCGCGGCGTGATTTGCCGCGTACTGCCGGGTATGCAATCTGCTTTTGTGGAAGTCGGCCTGCAACGGGCGGCATTCCTGCATGCAGGTGATGTCATTGAATGCGGCGTTTCTGAAGGGCAGAGGCCGATTCAGGAAGTATTGCACGAGGGGCAGTCGGTGATGGTGCAGGTCATCAAGGAGCCGATCGGTACCAAGGGCGCGCGCCTCACAACCCAAATCAGCATTGCCGGACGTTTTCTGGTGTATTTGCCACAGCAGGATCATATTGGCGTGTCACAGCGAATTGAACTTGAAACAGAGCGCGAGTCATTAAAAGCTCGCCTGCTAGGCCTGCTGCCCGAGCAACATAAAGGCGGCTATATCATCAGAACCATGTCAGAAACCGCAACTGATGATGAGCTGCGGGCAGACATCGATTATTTAACAAAAACCTGGAAACATATCCAGGAAAAAAGTGTAACAGTGCCTGAGCGGACACTGATTTTTCAGGATCTTAATCTGCCGATGCGCGTGTTGCGCGATGTGATGTGTGAAAACACCGAGGTGGTGAGGGTGGATTCAAGCGAGACTTACCAGAAGCTGATTGACTTTGCCAATCTGTATGCAATCACGGCATTGGATAAATTGGCGCATTACCAGGGCGAGCGGCCGCTATTCGATCTGTACAATATCGAGCAGGAAATCGAAAAAGCCATGTCACGCAAAGTTGAGCTCAAGTCCGGAGGTTATCTGATATTTGACCAGACGGAAGCATTAACGACTGTGGATGTGAACACCGGCAGCTTCGTCAGTGGTAAAAATCTGTCTGACACCATATTCAAGACCAATCTGGAAGCTGCACAATCGATCGCCCGGCAATTAAGGCTCAGAAATCTTGGCGGCATCATCATCATTGATTTTATTGATATGGATGAAGATACCCAGCGTGAAGCCGTGCTGGAAGAGCTGAAAAAAGAAGTTGCGCGTGATCGTGCGCGTACCGGTGTCAATGGTTTTACGCCTTTAGGTCTGGTAGAGATGACCCGCAAACGTACGCGAGAGAGTCTGGCGCATATACTTTGTGAGCCTTGCTCATGCTGTCAGGGCAGGGGGGAGCTGAAAACTGCGCAGACCGTGTGCTATGAAATATTGCGTGAGCTGTTACGCGAAGCACGCCAGTTTAATGCACGCGAGCTGCGCGTACTGGCAGCGCCCAAGGTGATTGATATGCTCTCGGATGAAGAATCGCAAAGCCTGGCTAACTTATCTGATTTTATTGCCAAACCGATCTCACTTCAGGTAGAAACAAGCTACGGGCAGGAGTCATTCGATATTATCTTGATGTAATTTATTGGGCTTTGAAACTATCGTGGTAAGAGATACCAGCAAATATCTGACTTTGCATCAAGCTCAGATATTTGCTGACATCATGCCATTTTCAGCGATATTTAGCATGACAAAGCTGCTGCCCGGCTTGGGTCTTTGGTTTTGGCTGGCGCTCAAAAGCAGTGATTCGTTTTAGCAGTAACAGCTTCACCGCACAGCCCAGGCTATCTAACCCTGAACTAATCTTTCTTCCGGTACGCCACACATTTTATTGGCTGGCACGGCAATGTCAATCAGGTTTGGTTTTGGTAAATTCAAGTTATTCATAATCTGAACAAATTCCTGCAATGATTTTCCTGCCAATCTTGGATTTGTTAACTTCTCTTGAGCAACGGAACTCACACGGCGTCCGTTGTAATCATGCCCCGGATATATCAGTGTTTCATCTGGCAGTGAGAAAATCTTATTCTGGATGCCGTTGTACAGTGCCACAGCGTCTCCACCTTGAAAATCAGTTCTGCCGCAGCCGTTAATGAGCAGGGAATCACCGCTAAAGAGTCTTTCGTTCCATAAAAAAGAAAGACTCCCGGCAGTGTGACCAGGAGTCGCCAGTACATTTATTTTTTGCTTGCCTAGTACCAGAACATCTCCATCGTTAAGCTGTATGTCAGCGCTAATCGCGCCGCACAATTGACTCATTGCTGTTTCTGCACTCAATCGTTTGCGTAATAGTCCGCTTGCAGTGATATGGTCTGCATGAACATGCGTTTCCAATGAATATTTTAGCTTATAGCCATTGGCTTCGAGCATCGCGATATATGCTTCAAGGTGGGTGATCACCGGGTCAATTAATAGCGCCTCTTTAGTCTCCTCATCTGTGATCAGGTAAGTCAAGGTGGAGGATGTGTCATCATAAAGTTGCCTGAACATTTGATTTTCTCCTAAATATATTGAGTTATATTGTATATTAAAATATAATGTAAAAATATATATTAAATTATCTTATATTATGAACCCAGTACAAGAAGTAAACTTCAATGAATTGCGCGCATCAGCTGATCAGGCCTAAAAGTTAATGAGGGTGATGGCGAATGTGGATCGTCTGATGCTGCTTTGCAAGCATTCACTAGGCGAAAAATCTGTCGGTGAATTAGAAGGCTCATTGGGCATCAGGCAACCAACTTTATCCCGGCAGCTCACTATTCTGCGCCAAATGGCCTCGTGGCTACTCGACGGGAAGGCAAAAATGTTTTTTATCGCATCGCTAGTCAATCTGTATTGGCTGTAGTGCAAGTGCTGTATCAAAAAATTTGTAAAAAGTAATAGAAAAGTCAAAATCAATATGGATATGATTGTTATCACTATGGGTTTGGGGTTGTTTGTTGGCGCGGTTCTGGCCCTGACAGGTGCCGGCGGCTCGATATTGGCGATACCTTTATTGGCATTCTTTCTGAATCTAAGCATGACAGAAGCTGCACCAATTGCCCTGTTTGCGGTGTTGCTGACTTCCATTACAGCGACTGTACATGGTTTATATGCCGGAATCGTGCGTTACAGGGCAGCCTTAGTGATTGGTGTATTCGGTATACTGCTTGCTCCAGTGGGCGTTTTACTTACCGGGTATTTTTCAAACCAATTACTTACGATGCTTTTTGCATTCGTATTGATGTATGTTGCGACGAATATGTGGTTACAAAGCATGGAAACTGCTCAGCTGAAGCGTAGCAAGAAATCACCGGCTTGTGCGGTTAATCCCGCAACCTCTAAATTGTTATGGACTGCACCTTGTACGCAAAGGCTTATCGCCGCGGGTGGCGTCGCAGGCTTTCTCTCTGGGCTGCTTGGGGTTGGCGGTGGATTTGTGATTGTGCCCACACTCACTAAAGTCACGAATCTAGAGATGAAATCAATCGTTGCAACATCACTCGCAGTGACTGCACTTGTTTCTACGGTGAGTTTAGTCGTTTATTCAAAGCAATATACTGTCAATATGGAAGTCGCAATTACTTTTGCAGTCACAACAATAGTGGGTATGTTGGTGAGCAAAACCTTTAATCACAGGATACCCAATAAAATTATTCAACGCAGTTTTGCAATTTTTGCGTATGTGATGGCGATAGGATTAATAGTAAAAACAAGCATGTTTTAATTTCTGTAATGAATTGATTCAATAAACTTTATAAAGGATACAGATGAATATAGATTGGACCAGCTTTATGATATGGACATCACTAATCGGAGGCTTGCTGATAGGCTTGGCAGCAACACTTCTGTTGTATTTTAACGGGCGAATAGCCGGGGTTAGCGGCATTGTAGGCGGGCTGTTGAGGCCGACTAAAGGTGATATTGGCTGGAGGGCGGCATTTATTTCAGGGTTAATGATTTCATCATTTGTTTACATGATTGCAAATCCATTACCAGTTCCAACAGTTGATGCCGACATCACAACGTTAATTATTGCAGGACTGATGGTCGGGTTTGGGACGCGTTATGGTTCCGGATGTACAAGCGGGCATGGGATATGCGGACTGTCACGCGGTTCATTGCGATCATTCGTGGCAACCGTTTCATTTATAGGCGCTGGAGTTCTGACCGTCTATTTCGTTAAACATTTAATAGGTTAAAGTAACATGCAAATAATGACAGCGTTTATTGCAGGCTTGATATTCGGTTTAGGCTTGATATTGTCCGGAATGACCAACCCAGCCAAGATAACAGGCTTTCTTGATGTTTTCGGCAATTGGGATCCATCTCTGGCTCTGGTCATGATCGGCGCACTGATCGTGGCTGCGACCTCATTTCAGCTGATTAAAAAGAATAAACGATCTTTTTTTGGACAGCCAATAAATTTGCCCGCCGGCACTCATATAGACCACAAGTTAGTAATAGGCAGTCTGATATTCGGAGTAGGCTGGGGACTAGCCGGATATTGCCCGGGGCCATCATTAACTTCAGTGTTACAAGGCGGTTACAAACCTTTGGTGTTTGTAGTATCCATGATTGCAGGCATGGGGGTTTTTGAAATATTCAGACAATTGAAGTGAGGATGTCACCTGGGTAAAGGCGACATAGGATTAGCCTCGCAGCCTGAACTTGTGTGCTGCTTTTGCCCATCGTATCGCAATTGAAACATCGGTGGCAGAAACCGGGTATAAACCTAATGGTTTTCATTGTTAGATGTTTTCAGGAGTGCTAGAAGCTGGTCTAGCGTTCCGGGTCTGGCAAATAGGTACCCTTGGCCATAGTTACATTTAAACTGCTTTAACAAGTTTTCTTGACTGGAGTTTTCGATGCCTTCAGCAATAACCTTGATGTCCAGTTTCTGCGCCATATGAATGATAGCCTCGCAAAGCACTGCATCATAATTATCCGATGCGAGATTCTGAATAAAAGATCTATCTATTTTTACATAATTAATATCAAATTTTTTCAGGTATGCAAGCGCCGAGTAACCTGTTCCGAAGTCATCGATGGAAATCTCAACTCCTGCTTCTTGTAATGCGGAGAGTGTGCTTAATACCGTATTAGATGCTTCCAGAAGCAGGCCTTCTGTAATTTCGAGAGAAATGCCGCTGCCCGGAATGCCAAGTTCTTTGATGCTTTTAAGCCAGTTGAGCAGGGTCTCCGGATGATGAAACTGGTGAGGTGAAACATTGATACTGAGTTGAAAGTCAGAATCAAGTTGATCGCGAATGATAGATAAATCTTTTAACGCTTGATGAAAAACCCATTGACCTAATGTTCCGATTAATCCGGTTTCTTCTGCAATGGAGATAAAATCAGCGGGGCTGATCAGGCCTTTTGTCGGGTGATTCCATCTAAGCAGAGCTTCTGCTTTGCTGATGTCAGCGTTTTGCAGGCTTATGATAGGTTGGTAATACACAACAAACTGCTCATTGATCAGGGCGTTTCTTAAATCGCTGGCAATTGATAGCCTGTTGGATGAAATGGCCTGCATTTTTTGTGTAAAAAACTGATAGCAATTGCGACCAAGTTTTTTTGCCTCATACATCGCCTTGTCTGCATAGATAAGTAACTCTTTAGCGTGCTGGCTATCCTCCGGATATAAAGTGACTCCTATGCTGGCTGAAATAAAAAATATGTTGTTATCAATAGAAAAAGGTTTTTCGAGCTCGCTCAATATTTTTTGGCAGGTTTTTTCCAAACTGTATGTATCTTTTAGCTCAGCCATAATCACCATAAACTCATCTCCACCGATGCGCGCGGCGGTGTCAGATGACCGGACACATGAGCTTATGCGCTCAGCTGCTTCTGCCAGTAATTTATCACCTACGGTATGGCCGGACTGATCATTGACATGCTTGAAATTATCTAAGTCAATATACAGCAGGCCTACTGGCAGATTTGATCTATTTGCCTTATCAAGCGCCTGTTCCAGCCGGTTATGCAGCAAGTGACGATTAGGTAATTTTGTCAGGAAGTCAAAATTTGCCTGATACCAGATTTGCTGCTGTGACTCAGCGTCTTTTTTCTTGATGGATTGCTTTAATCTATAGAATCTAATTAAGCCTAATAAAAATATGATGGATGTCGCGACAAGTAATCCAGCGATTATCTGACTGTTTTTAGCATCAGCAATACTCCACTTTTTCAGTAATTCCTTGTTTTCAGGCTCAATTGCAGACAATCCTTTTTCCAGAATTGAGGCGAGCTCCGGGCGATCATTTCTCACAGCCATTGAAACGGTCGAGGTAAATGGCGTGAGGCCTGATTTTTCAGCAAATTTCAGGCGGTTAAACGCGATGTGGTAATCAACGACCATTTCGTTGCCGATATAGGCGTCAACATTGCCGGTTCTTAATTTTTCAAAGGCTTCATCGGCTATATTGACATAAACCAGACTTAATTTTGGATAGTTCTCATGTATTTTCTGCCCGATAGGGCTGTTTTTGAAAATAGCGACGCGCGAGCGATCAAGGTCATCCAGGGATTTTATGCTGGATTTTTTCTTGATGTTTTTGTTAGTGTAAATAGCGAGCGGGAAGACTAAGAATGGTTGATTCAACAAATGAAATTTGTGATTGCCCAGATTTTTATTACTCACTGCCGAAATGATATCGGTCTCTTCCGGATCGATATTATCCATGTAATTGGTAATAATGAAATTGACCTGCAGCAGGCTGGCTAACCGTGTCAGATAGTCGATGGATAATCCCCGATGTTCTTCGCTTTCCAGTTTGAATTCAATGGGCATCCATCCATTTTTGACGGCTACTTTGATGTTCGGGTTTTTTTTAAGCCATGCTTTCTCATTAGGGGTAAGCCGTATCGTTAACTCTTGAAGATCCTGGTTTCTTTGGGCACCATTTATTGAGTCTGGATGAATAGTCTCAGCGGAAACTCTGGAGAGCAGGGTACAGGATAACAAGAAGCAAAAAAATGCTGACTGTATGAGCAGCTTAGGGGGAATCGACCTAAGAACTATATTGCTATTTGGCATTTAACTTTCACTTAATGAATATTTTATTATTATTCGAGTACACATTGGCTTCAGGTGATATTAAACGATTGTATTATCGTTATGTAGCAATTTATGGTTCATCTTCTAAAAACTTGTAGCGGCCAGCGCGTGAAAGCTCGTTTAATGCAGCGTGAGCCAAAGCGGTTTTAATGCAGGGAATTCCGCTGTGAAGTTTCAGTTGGCAGCTTTTGGTTTTTCTGTTCCGAATCTAACGCAGCCCATCAGCTTGAGCAATATGAGGTCAAGCTGGGCGGCTTGTTTCTGATAAGCATCGGCTTCTGCTTCTGCAAGCTCGATGTTTTTACTGAGCTTATCCATACTGTCATGTGATTCCATCAGAGATGCAGCGCGTTTATCAAGTGCGCTTTTATGGGTGTCGATTTCATTTTTTAATTCGCCAATGACTGAGTGCAGCCAACGTTCGCAATCTGAATGCGCAAGCTCAAAAACAGACTTAATCTGGTTGCCCAGACTTAAAAAAAACTTACGAATCAGGAAATGCTTTTCGGTCATTAAATTCACCGGGTTGGTACAGAACTCGTTGGTCACTTGTTCCAGTGCCTGCATGCTTTCGGTAAACCTGCTTAAATCCAGATCTGCGGCTTGACTGCTCTCAAGGCCATGCTTGGTCTGGAACAGATGGTATAACTCGTCTGCATGCTGTTTTATCACGCGACTTTCAACCATAATCTCCTGTGCCATCTTGGCTGTATGGCGCGTGATTCTGCGAATGCTCTGATTAAGCCCGACAGTCGTCCAGCGGTCGCCCATATCCTGTTTTGACTGAGCTAATACCTTTTCCAGATAAGCAGAGCTAAGGTGACGTAACAGCCTGCTGCTTAATTTGGTGATTTTTTCACTGCCCTGGTTAAAGATCAGCATCGAAGTTTCATAGCGCTTGCGTTCAGCGATTACCTTAGTCAGTATTTCTTTGGATGTGCCCTGATGTTGAAGCTGCAATTCATTTAATTCATCAAGCTGGTTTCTGATATTGCTGACGCGAATCTGTGCCAGTTTGCGTGAAGCTTGAATCATGCCTGAGCATTCGGTGATGATCGCTCTGCCAAGCACTTCATGTTTCGAGCTTATGATTTGTTCAGCCAGTGCATTTTCCACGGCATTAATGCCGGAGCGTTGCAGTAGCGCATGATTCTTTTTAATCTTAGCCAATAATGCCTTTTGCGCGGAAATGGCAAAAATGCTTTTTTCGTTTAACGCCAGCTCCTGCGCAGTATTGCGGACTTGTTTCTTGATGACGGCATTGATTTCTGCATCGGTTTCCAGGCCATCCCACAGGCAGTCAATCTTATTGAGCAGTACTAGTTTATGTGCTGCCCTTTTTTGCACGTATTCTGTCCATACCTGCATATCTGATTTGGTGATGCCGGTATCAATAGACGTCAGAAACACGATCGCCTGTGCATTGGGAATAATGCTCAGTGTCAGTTCCGGTTCGGTGCCTATCGCATTCAAGCCGGGTGTGTCGAGCACGACCAGCCCATTTTTTAGTAAAGGATGCGGGTAGTTAATGAGTGCATGACGCCAGGCAGGGATTTCAATCAAGCCTGTTTCGTCAAGCGTTTGCTGCAAGGATGGATCATTTCCGCCGGAGAACCCCAGTTTTTCGGCAGTAGCAAGGTCAACCTGCCTGGTTTGTACTAAAGCCCTGAGCGCCAGCTTCATGCTGTCGGCAGAGGATGTGTTGAGCAGCACCTTGTGCCAGGCATCAGGGTTTGTTTTCAGGTAATTGAGTGTATCGTCTGACTGTCTTGTTTCAATCGGTAACAGCTTGATGCAAGGCGCTTCATGCTCGTTAAAGTAGATTTCTGTCGGGCACATGGTTGTGCGGCCTGCTTCACTGGGGAGCAGGCGCTGGTTGAAGTCAGAAAAGAATAATGCATTGATGGTTTCAGTCTTGCCGCGTGAGAATTCAGCGAGAAATGCCAGTATCAGCTGGTCTTTTTTTAACAGTTCTTTAATGTCGTAGAGTCTTAATTCCTGTTCGGCATTCATTTCTTTCTGATGCCCGGGCCATTCAATGTAGGCATCGATCGCTTTAATCAGGGATTCACGCCACTGGCTATATTCTGCTATTTTGTCAGTTAAATTCGAACCGCTGTTTGCGGTTTTATTTAATTCGCCATTTAGCATATTTATATCCGCATATTTTTACATGATTTACAGGATTGAAAGCAGGTTGTTCTTTAAAGGCACCAGTATGGTTGTCAGTACTAGCTGTGCTGCAATAATAAATACCAGCGGGCTTAAATCGAAATTCCCGGCAGGTGGAATGTACTTCCTGAATATTCGCAGCACAGGGTTCGTCAAACTGTACAGGATGGGTGCAGCAGGGGTGTGCGGATTGATCCAGCTTAGCACTGCCTGTATCAATACTGTATATAAGAAAATAGAAATGCTGAGGCTTACAATGTCTATCAATGCCAGACCCAGCATGACAAGCCAGACGGTATTGCCCGCGACAAATACAGGAAAGCCGTTGAGCAGGAAAGTAAAAAAGTGGAGTGCTACCTGCGTTAAATAAGCGAGCAGCAATGTTGAAATATCAATCTTGCCTAAGCCGGGAATCACGCGCCGCAATGGCTTTACCGCAAAATTCGTCACGGTGACGATGAGTTGTGCGAATTGATTCTGAAACGATGCTTTTGTCAGTTGAAAATAGAAACGCAGCAAGAAGGCAATGCTGAGCAGCCCCAGTATCGCTTCCAGTAAAAATAAAATGGCATTGTTGATCATAATGATTGCGCTCTGGCTGGTTTAGGTGCCAAGCTGATCTCCAAGCATGACGGATTTATCCGCGGCGGCCTTGGCGGCTTTATTCATGATCTCTTTGATATTTCCTGTTTCTAAAGCCAGTATACCTTGCTCTGTTGTTCCGCCTTTGGATGTGACCTGGGCACGCAGGGTTTTGATATCGTCTTTGCTTTGTGTTGCCAGCAGGCTCGCCCCGGCGAATGTTTCCAATGCCAGGAGTTTTGAGGCTTCGGCATCCAAGCCGAGTGCCAGCCCTGCATCCTGTAATGCTTCTATAAAATAAAACACGTAAGCGGGGCCGCTGCCGGAGATGGCAGTTACTGCGTCCATTTTCGCTTCATCATCAAGCCAAAGTGTTTTGCCGACTGCTGCCAGAATAATGCTGGCCTGATCGCGCTGGGTCTTGTTCACTTCGGGCATGGCGTAAAGTGCTGAGATACCTGCCCGTATCTGCGCCGGCGTATTGGGCATTACACGTACAATAGCCCTGTAATTACCTAGCCAGCGGGAGATGTCGTTGCTTCTGACGCCGGCAGCAATCGAAATAACAAGCTGCGATGCTAAAACAGCATTCAAGTCGCTGCATACTTGCTTGAGCTGCTGCGGTTTTACCGCCAATACAATGACATCTGTATGGTTGAAGCCGGCATAACTATCTGTGACCTGTACATTAAAATCCTGTGCTAATTCCGTACGCTTTTCTGCATTCAGTTCCAAAACCGTGATGGCTGACATATCTGCGCCGTTTTGTTTCAGGCCGCCGATAATGGCGCGTGCCATATTGCCGCCGCCGATAAAATTAATTTTCATATGATATTTCCGGAAGTTCAGTTTTTGTATTTGATTGTTTTGTCATATCAATTTTAATGTGCTGCTGTTCAGTTAAACCGGTACTCTGGCTGGCCTGGCACCAAACAATGCTGAACCGATGCGCACCAGGGTTGCCCCTTGTGCGATTGCTGCCGGATAGTCATCGGACATGCCTATCGATAGCGTATCAAGGGTAAAGCCTTTTGCTAATAACGCATCATAGCATTGCCGCACGCATTTGAATTGTGCAATTTGCTGGTTTATATCATGAGTGGGGGCCGGTATTGCCATCAAGCCGCGCAGTCTTAATCTTGGCAGTTTCCCGACTTCTGTTGCCAGTGCGGTGAGGTCATCCGGCAAAACGCCGCTTTTGCTATCTTCATTGCTGACATTGACCTGGATGCAGACCTGTAATGGCGGTAAATCGTCCGGGCGTGATTCATTTAAACGCTGGGCGATTTTCAGGCGATCTATACTGTGTACCCATGAAAAATGCTGGCTGATGGGCTGTGTTTTATTGCTCTGTATCGGGCCGATGAAGTGCCATTCAATATTCAGGTCGCCGAGCTGCGTCTGCTTGTCCAGTGCTTCTTGCAGATAGTTTTCGCCAAATACAGTCTGCCCGGCAATGTAAGCTTCGCGGATTGCAGCGGTCGGCTGTGCCTTGCTTACCGCGACTAATTTTACCGTCTGCCCAAATTGGCTCGATGCCTGCGCCGATTGAATAGTTGTTAGAATATCTTGCAAGCGATTACCAATTGTGGTCATAATTCACGAGGCCTAGATTTGTGCATATAAATATAACAATTAAAAAATTATAACAGGAGCAGGTTGTGGACATTTCAGATTTACTCGCATTTTCAGTTAAAAATAAAGCATCAGATTTACATCTCTCCGCAGGCCTGCCACCGATGATCCGTGTGAATGGCGATATTCGTAAAATCAATGTGCCGGCAATGGACCACAGCCAGGTGCACGATATGGTGTATGACATCATGAATGATGGCCAGCGCAAGGTGTACGAAGAGCACCTGGAGTGTGACTTCTCGTTCGAGATCCCTAACCTGGCACGTTTCCGCGTCAATGCGTTTAACCATAATCGTGGTTCCGGTGCGGTATTCCGTACCATTCCTTCAAAAATCCTGACGCTGGAACAGTTAAACTGCCCGGCAATTTTTAAAGAGATTGCTGAAACCCCTCGTGGCATCTGCCTCGTTACCGGTCCAACCGGTTCCGGTAAATCCACCACGCTGGCGGCAATGATCGACTATATCAATGATAATGAATATGGACATATTCTGACGGTAGAAGACCCGATCGAGTTTGTGCATCAATCTAAACGCTGCCTGATTAACCAGCGTGAGGTTGGCCCGCATACGCTGTCATTTAACAACGCTTTGCGTTCGGCGCTGCGTGAAGACCCGGACGTGATTCTGGTAGGCGAGATGCGCGATCTGGAAACAATACGACTGGCACTTTCAGCAGCGGAAACAGGCCATATGGTGTTCGGTACGCTGCATACCAGTTCGGCAGCTAAAACCGTAGACCGGATTATTGACGTGTTCCCGGCTGCTGAAAAAGAAATGGTGCGCTCTATGCTGTCAGAGTCGCTGCGTTCGGTGATTTCACAGACTTTGCTGAAAACCAAGGATGGACAGGGTCGCGTTGCTGCGCATGAGATTATGATCGGCACGCCAGCCATTCGTAACCTGATTCGCGAGAACAAGATTCCGCAAATGTATTCAGCGATTCAGACCGGGCAGAGTGTGGGCATGCAGACGTTGGACCAGAATCTGCAGGATCTGGTCAAGCGCAATGTGATCTCAGCCAATGAAGCGCGCGCCAAAGCTGCGAATAAAGACTCTATCGTAGGTTAACGGCAGGGTGTGGCGCTAAGTGATTAAGTAATGTTTACGGTGATGGACTAATCGTGAATTAAATGTAGTTGAAAGGGAATTAACGTGCAGAGTCAGATGGAAAAAGGTCAGGCCGAAAAATTTGTATTCGATTTATTAAGATTGATGCTGGCAAAAAAAGCGTCCGACATGTTTATTACGGTCGGTTTTCCGCCTGCAATCAAGATTGACGGCAAAGTGACGCCGGTGAGCAGCCAGCCGCTTTCACCGCAGCAGGCGCGTGAGATTGCACGCTCCATCATGAATGACAAGCAAACTGCGGAATTTGACGCAACCAATGAGTGTAACTTCGCGATCGGGATTCCCAATGTTGCGCGTTTCCGTGTCAATGCATTTGTGCAGCGTGGCTCTGTGGGGCTGGTGTTCCGTACAATTACCACCAAGATTCCGGAGTTTGAAGACCTTGGTTTGCCGGATGTGCTGAAGGATGTGGCGATGACCAAGCGCGGCCTGGTGATTTTTGTCGGCGGCACCGGTTCCGGCAAGTCTACCTCATTGGCTGCAATGATCGGTTATCGCAACCAGAACAGCTATGGGCACATTATTACCATTGAAGACCCCGTGGAGTTTGTGCATGAACACAGAAACTGCATCATTACTCAGCGTGAAGTGGGTGTGGACACCGACAGTTGGGAGATTGCGCTTAAAAACACGCTGCGTCAGGCACCTGACGTGATTCTTATTGGTGAGATCCGCGACCGGGAAACAATGGATTACGCTGTTGCGTTTGCTGAAACAGGCCACTTATGCATGGCGACATTGCATGCCAACAGCACCAATCAGGCGCTGGATCGTATCATTAACTTTTTCCCGGAGGAGCGCCGTCATCAATTGCTGATGGACTTGTCACTGAATGTGCGTGCTTTTGTTTCACAGCGTCTGATCCCTAAAAAAGAGGGTAAAGGTCGCGCAGCCGCAATGGAAGTCATGTTGAATTCACCGTTGATCTCCGATTTGATTTTCAAAGGTGAGGTGCATGAAATCAAGGAAATTATCTCGAAATCTCGTGAGATGGGTATGCAGACCTTTGACCAGTCATTATTTGATCTGCATGAGGCTGATGTGATTACCTATGAAGACGCGTTACGCAACGCGGATTCCGTGAATGACCTGCGCCTCAAAATCAAGCTGGAAGGCAAAGGCGCGCACGATAAAGACTTGTCTGCCGGACTAGATTCGCTGGGTATCGTTTAAATTGAATTTAATGTGATGGAAAAAGGCGCATTGAAATGACTTCAATGCGCCTTTTTATTGTTTAAACAGCAGCTACCTTGCTTAGGTTTTTTGCTGATAGACGATTTGTCCGTGCACAAAAGTCAGTTTCACTTTTCCGGCAAGTTCCAGGCCAGTGAACGGTGTGTTTTTGCCCTGGCTTTTCAGGGTGTCAGGACATACTTTCCAGTATTCATTGGCATCAAAAACACATAAATCTGCATCGCTGTTGATACTTAAATTGCCTGCCGGTATTCCTAGTATCCGGGCTGATGATTCAGTGATTGCGCCGAGTGCCTGCAATAAGCTGATTTTTTGTTCGGTTGCCCATTTCAGCGTGAGCGGCAGCAATAATTCCAGGCCGGTTGCGCCTATTTCTGCTTCAGCAAATGGCGCAAGCTTCGCATCGTCATCTACAGGCGTATGGTCTGAGCAAATGGCATCAATTGTGCCGTCTTTGAGGCCGGCACTGAGTGCTTCTTTGTCACGTTGAGTACGCAATGGCGGTTTAAGGTGACAGTTGGCATCAAAGTAGCCAATGTCATGCTCGGTCAGGTGTAAATGATGGGCGCTGACATCGCAGCTGATTTTCAGGCCTTGCTTCTTGGCTGCGCGCACCATGTCTACGCCTTCAGCAGTGGACAGGCGGCTGATATGCACTTTTGCGCCGGTTTCCTGGGCGATGCGTAATATCGTTGCCAGTGCCAGTGCTTCCGCAGCGCTTGGAATGCCCTTTAAGCCCAGTCGGGTTGCAACTTCGCCGTCATGTGCAACACCTTTTGCCGCCAGGAATGGCTCTTCCGCGTGCAGGAACAATGTAAAGCCAAAGGTCGCTGCGTATTCCATGGCGCGCCATAAGACCTGTGTGTCGGTGATGGCTGCATTCGCCTGCGAGAATCCTACGCAGCCGGCGGTATGCAGTTCGCTCATTTCTGACAGGGCTTTGCCTTCCAGCTGGCGAGTGAGTGCTCCCAGCGGGTAAACGTGGGCCAGGCCCTGCTGTTTTGCCCGGTGCTTAAGCATTTCAACCAGTCCCGGTTCGTCCAGCACCGGGTCGGTGTCGGGTGGGCATGCCAGGCTGGTGACGCCGCCTGCGACCGCGGCCTGCAATTCGCTTACCAGACGTGCTTTATATTCATCGCCCGGTTCACGCAGCCTTGCAGATAAATCTACCAAGCCCGGACAGACAACCAGGTTGTCTGCATCAATAATCTGATTGGCAGCGAAGCCTTCCGGGCTGTGGCCGATGGCAACGATTTTCCCGGCGGCAATAAATACATCCAGTTTGCTATCAATATTATTCTTGGGGTCTATTACGCGACCGTTTTTTATTTGTATTTTCAAGACGCATCTCCTGCTGGGACAAGCGGGCTGCCGCCGGCTAAAATTGCCATAACCGCCATACGGATCGCGATGCCGTAAGTCACTTGCGGCAGTATGACTGACTGTTTGCCATCAGCAACATTTGAATCGATCTCAACGCCTCGGTTCATCGGGCCCGGGTGCATGACAATGGCATCCGGTTTTGCCAGTTTCAGCTTTTCCTGAGTCAGGCCGTAGGTTTTAAAATATTCCTGCGAGCTTGGCAGCATGGCGCCGCTCATGCGTTCATTCTGCAGGCGCAGCATCATGATCACGTCAACGTCTTTCAAACCTTCTTCCATGTCGTGGAACACGTGTACACCTAATTTTTCCACCTGTGACGGCAGTAATGTTTTGGGTGCGATCACGCGGACTTCAGGTACACCCAGGGTAGTCAGTGCGTGGATTTCAGAACGGGCGACGCGGGAGTGCAGAACATCGCCGACAATCGCGATTTTTAAATTGTGCAGGTCAGGCTTGTACTTGCGGATGGTAAACACATCCAGCAAACCTTGTGTCGGGTGCGAGTGGCGGCCATCGCCGGCATTGACTACGTGAATGTGCGGCGGCACATGTTTGGCAATCAGATGCGCTGCGCCAGACTGTGCGTGGCGCACGACAAACATGTCGGCATGCATCGCGATCAGGTTATCAACGGTGTCGAGGATGGTTTCGCCTTTTGATTGTGAAGAAGTGCTCACATTCAGGCTGATTACATCGGCAGAAAGCCGTTTTGCAGCAATTTCAAAAGTGGTGCGGGTGCGGGTGCTGTTTTCAAAGAACAGGTTGCACACGGTTTTTCCGCGTAGCAGCGGTACTTTTTTAACTTCGCGTTCCGCCACCCCGACAAACGACTCTGCGGTATCCAGTATCTGGTTGAGTATCCTTTTAGGCAAACCTTCGATTGAAAGCAGGTGTTTCAGGTTGCCATCACGGTCGAGTTGGGGGTTATTCATGCTCTTGAGTTCTCGCGCTGTTATGTTTTGTAAGTTCAAGGGCCAGAGTGCCGTCTGCCAATTTAGTTAACTGCAGGTGCTGTGAGGCATCCAGAGGAATGTCTGCGGCAACGATTTGCGGCGCAATCGGCAGTTCACGTCCACCGCGGTTTATCAGCGCAACTAAACTGATACTGGCAGGGCGTCCATAATCAAACAGTTCATTCATGGCTGCGCGTGTGGTGCGGCCGGTATAGAACACGTCGTCGATCAGGATAATATGTTTGTTTTCTACATCGAACGGAATCTGGCTCGGGCGATTTTCTACTTTTAGGCCGCGCTGTGCATAGTCATCACGGTAAAATGACACATCCAGTGTGCCATGTTCGATTTCGTGTGTGCTGATGCTGTTTTCGAGCAAAGTCAGTAAGCGCTGCATTAGCCATACACCACCGCTGTGAATACCAACCAGAGCGGTGTTGCTTTGCAATAACGGCTCCAGTTTCTGAGCCAGAACCTTTAACAAGTCCTCTGCATCGGGCAATGGCGGGGAGGGTAAGTTTGAATGATTTTCTGTCATGCCGTTATTTTACTGAATATTTATCATTGCTAGTAAATCTTCTTGTTGGCTTTGTATGAAAATCTATTAAATCATTGAGATAGGCTATCAAAATAACTGCGCAATATGGTCTGTGCCGCAACCTGATCCAGCATGGCTTTCTGCGCACGGCCTTTTATACCGCTTTCGTTTAGCAGCTGGCTGGCTTCAGCCGAACTGTAGCGCTCATCGATCAGCGCTACAGGCAGGTTGAAGCGGCCATTGAGGCGGCGTGCAAATTTTTTGCAGAGCAGGGTCACTTCAGTTTCGCTGCCATCGAGGCTTAATGGTAAACCTACCACCAGTAGTTTCGGCTGCCATTCATCTACTAGCTGGGAAATTGCGGTAAAACGTACTTCATTGCTTTCGTTATCGATGGTGACAAGCGGGTTTGCGCTATGGATCAAATGCTCTCCTACCGCAACACCGATGCGCCTTTCACCAAAATCAAAAGCCAATACTGTGCCGGACTGCACCTTTGTTTTATCGTAAACCTTTTCGTTATCAATGAGTTGTAAAGATGATGTGCCGGACATCAGGCGTGACCCGCTACATCTGACAGCATTGACACATCAAAGCCCAGCAGAGACATAGCTGCTTTGAGCTGTTCTTCGTGCGGTGTGTCAAACAGCACTTTGTTAAGCGTTTCCTGATCCTTGGGTTTTACCGACAGCCATGCGTTCTGGGAAATTTCCTGTTCCAGCTGACCGGCAGTCCAGCCGGCGTAGCCGAGCGAAAGCAGTAATCTTTCAGGTGCATTGCCATTTGCCACAGCATCCAGAATGTCTTTTGATGTGGTCAGCGCAGTATTGCCTGATATGGTGATTGAGCTATCCCAGTCACCTGGCGGCTGATGCAGCACAAAGCCGCGCTCAGGCTGTACCGGGCCGCCATAAAGCACAGGTTTGGTTGCCAGCGCATGGTTTTGCAGATCAAGATTGATTTTTTCAAACAATGCCCCGTAGGTCATCTCGGTAGGCTGGTTGATCACAATACCCATCGCGCCGTCCTGATTGTGTGTGCAGATGAATGTGACTGACTTTGCAAAGTAAGGGTCAGTCAGGCTGGGCATTGCAATTAAGAAGTGTCCGGTAAAGTTTGTATTTTCTAGTGTCATAACGTTTAAACTGTAGAGCCTGCTTCCAGATATCCTGTGACTTCCAGGCCAAAACCGGCCATGCTGGGCATTTTGCGCGGGTTGGCCATCAGTTTCATCTTTCTTACGCCGCAGTCCAGCAGTATCTGTGAGCCGATGCCATAGGTTCTGAGTTCCTGGTTGACGCGTATCGGCTCATCCGCACCCTGAATGCGTTCAATAATGCTTTTGCCTGTTTCCTGTTGGCGCAGCAGCACCATGACGCCGACCTCCGCTTTGGCAATCACTTCCATTGCTTTCAGCGTATTCCAGCTATGCGAGCAGCTGGTGCTATCCAGTAAATCAAATACGGAAAGCGGTTCGTGTACGCGAACCAGCACTTCTTTGTCCGGTGACGGAGTACCTTTGATCAGCACCAGATGCGTTTCTTTGCCTATTTTGTCGGTGTAGGCGATCAGTTTCATTTTGCCGTAAGGCGTTTCTACCATGCGTTCAGCACCGCGCTCGATAAAACTTTCTGTTTCAGCGCGGTAATGGATCAGGTCGGCAATCGTGCCGATTTTAAGCTGGTGCTCAGCCGCGAAAGACATCAAGTCTGGCAGGCGTGCCATGCTGCCATCGTCTTTTAATATTTCACAGATGACACTTGCGGGTTCCAGCCCTGCCAGTTCAGCCAGGTCGCAGCCTGCTTCTGTATGGCCGGCGCGTACCAATACGCCGCCATCCATTGCCGCGAGTGGAAAAATATGGCCGGGGCTGACGATATCCTGTGGTTTTGCGTTTTTTGTCACCGCTGCATGCACCGTACGTGCGCGATCCGAGGCCGAAATACCGGTGGTAACGCCTTCAGCTGCTTCAATGGAAACAGTAAAGTTGGTGCCCATGCGTGCGCCATTTTTTTGTACCATTTTTGTAAGGTTCAGCTGACTGCAGCGTGATTCAGTCAGCGTGAGGCAAATCAGACCGCGGCCGAATCTGGCCATGAAGTTGATGTGCTCCGGTGTAGTGAATTCGGCGGCCAATACCAAGTCACCCTCGTTTTCGCGGTGCTCGTCATCCACGAGGATCACCATGCGCCCGGACTTGATTTCTTCAATGATTTCCTTGGCAGGGCTAATATGGTTACTCATGATTTTTTTGCCCTTTATTTTGCAACGCTTCCGGCTTTTCGTTTTCCCATAGTGTCATGCGCTCTACATAGCGGGCAATCTGGTCAACCTCAAGGTTGACTTGATGTCCGCTCGCCAGTGATTTTAGCGTAGTGTTTTCTAGTGTATGCGGAATCAGGTTAATGCTGAATGTATCGTTAACAATGCTGTTTACGGTAAGACTCACGCCGTTTATGCAGATTGAGCCTTTAACCGAAATATATTTTGAAATGGCATGCGGCGCGTGGATATCCAAGCGCCAGCAGTCGCCGAGTGGTTTAAAACTGACCACTTCACCGACGCCATCAACGTGGCCGCTGACCAGATGGCCGCCAAGCCTGTCGCTCAGGCGCAGTGCTTTTTCCAGATTCACCGGGTGCGGTTTGTCGAGCCCAACAGTCACCGATAGTGTTTCACGGGACACATGCGCCTCAAACTGGGCGGGTGCCAGCTTGATTACGGTCAGGCACACGCCGTTAACGGCTATGCTGTCGCCTAACTGAACGTCCTCCATGTCTAGCTGGTGGGTGGCAATGGCAAGCTGTATATCTGTACCGACCGGGGTAGCTTGCGTAATCGCGCCGACGGATTGAATGATTCCTGTAAACATAGATGGAATTTTAACAGATAACACTGAATAACGATTAGAAGCCTGCTAAAATCAATAATATGAAATCACTACCTTATGAGTTATTTGTCGGCTGGCGCTATACGCGGGCCAAACGCAAAAATCACTTTATTTCCTTTATTTCCCTTACCAGCATGATTGGCATTGCGCTCGGAGTTGCGGCTCTGATCGTAGTGCTGTCGGTCATGAACGGGTTTCAGAAGGAGCTACGCACGCGGATTCTGGGCGTAGCGTCACACCTGCAGATTACCGGTGCTAATAACCAGCTTGCTGATTGGCAGCGCATCAGTGAGTTTACCGGCAAGGCACCGCATGTGCTGGCAAGCGCCCCTTATATTACCGCACAGGGTATGCTGAGTTACGACCAGGGCGTGCAAGGTGCGATTATTCGCGGCATTGAACCTGGCGCAGAAGATAAAGTGGCGGATTTAGGCATACATATGAAAGCCGGCCGCCTCAATGACTTACGCCCTGGGGAGTTTGGTATTATTCTGGGAGCTGATCTGGCGTATTCGCTCGGTGCTCAAATCGGCGATAAAGTTGTCGTGATGGCGCCACAGGGACAGTTTACACCTACCGGCGTAGTGCCGCGCCTTAAGCAATTTACATTGATTGGCCTGTTCCAGATCGGTATGTATGAATATGATGCCGGGCTGGCATTGATCCATATCGAGGATGCCGCCAAGCTTTACCGCATGGGCACTAATGTGTCCGGTGTACGTTTGAAGCTGAATGATCTGTTTGATGCGCCTGCAATTGCAGCATCGATGAATGAGCAGCTCAATCGGCAGAGTGACCCGAACGGCAGCTATTATGTAACGGACTGGACGCAGCAGCATGCCAATTTCTTTCGCGCAGTGCAGATGGAAAAACGTGTGATGTTTATTATCCTTACCCTGATTGTTGCCGTGGCTGCTTTTAATATCGTATCTACGCTGGTGATGGCCGTGACTGATAAGCGCGCGGATATTGCGATCATGCGTACATTCGGCGCCAGTCCGGGCAGCATCATGAAAATATTTATCGTGCAGGGCGCCATGATCGGGGTGATCGGCACAGTGCTGGGGGCTGTGTTCGGCATTCTGGTTGCGCTCAATATTGAAACCATCGTGCCTTTTATCGAGCATTTGTTCAGTGTTCAGTTCCTGGCAAAGGACGTGTATTACATCAGTGATCTGCCTTCTGACCTTGCGTGGTCGGATGTTTCTACGATTGTTGTTGTATCTTTCATATTGAGCTTGCTGGCCACGCTTTATCCAAGCTACAAAGCAAGCAGAATCAACCCGGCAGAGGCGCTGCGTTATGAGTAGTTCAATTTCTCAATCGATTATTTCTTGTGTCGACTTGCATAAAACCTATCAGGGGCTCGATGTTGCCGTATTGAATGGCATTGATTTGGCCGTAAATGCAGGTGAGCAGGTGGCAATCGTCGGTGCCTCGGGATCCGGCAAAAGTACATTGCTGCATCTGTTGGGTGGATTGGATATCGCCAGCCGCGGTGACGTGCATATCCTTGGCAGTAATCTTATGCAGTTATCCGAGACGCAGAAGGGTAACCTGCGTAACCAGGCACTTGGTTTCGTCTACCAGTTCCATCATCTGTTGCCTGAATTCACGGCACTGGAAAATGTTGCCATGCCGCTTTTTATTCGCCGCATGGCGCGAGAGCAAGCGCTTGCGCTGGCAAGCGAAATTCTGGCCAAAGTAGGTCTGGCACACAGGCTGGAGCATATGCCGGGCGAGCTTTCAGGTGGCGAGCGCCAGCGTGCGGCACTGGCAAGAGCCATGGTCACGCAGCCGCAATGCATACTGGCTGACGAACCTACCGGCAATCTGGATCGGCATACCGCTCATGCGGTGTTTGACCTGCTTCTGGAGATGAATAGTTCGCAGAATGTAAGCTTGATTGTGGTGACGCACGATATCGAGCTGGCATCGAAAATGCAGCGACAGTACAAGCTGGTTGATGGCAAGTTGCTGCCTATCTAAACTCATGGTTTTTCTGGCACTGGTTTTTGTTTCCGGTGCTTTCTGTCTACAGCAACTGCCTGTATTGCCAGACCCGCTCTGGGTATTGGCCTTGATGCCACTTCTGTTGATTAGCGTCCGAGTTGATTCTGTGAATCAACGTTTTGTGACTATACTCAAGCGTCCGGCGGTAGTGCTTTTTAGTTTTCTTCTCGGCTTTTTTTGGGCGGCTGCATTTGCTGCAATCCGCCTCAGTGATGGATTGCCTGTGGCCTGGGAGAATAAGCCAATACAAATTATTGGCGTGGTGGCAAGCATTTCTGAGCTGCATGAACATGGTGAGCGTTTCCGTTTTGATGTGGAAGAGGTTCTGACAAAAGCAGCCGTCGTTCCCAGACATATTTCACTCAGTAATTACCAGTCGCGGATTACGGGTGAGTCCTTTGTTGATCCGAGTTCAAATGTTGCAAGGTTCAGGGCGGGTGAGCGCTGGCAGCTTACCGTACGGTTAAAGCGCCCGCATGGAACGCAGAATCCGCACGGGTTTGATTTTGAGGCCTGGGCTTTATCTGAAAATATTCGTGCGACCGGTAGTATTAAGGCGAAAGCTGACAATAAGAAATTGCAGGATTTTGTCTGGCGTCCCGGATATATGGTTGAGCATGTGCGTGAGGTTGTTCGGCAGCGTATTTCCCGCGTGCTTGCAGGCAAATCATACAGCGGAATTGTGCAGGCGCTGGTGATGGGAGACGATAGCCGCATTGCCGCTAATGACTGACAGCTGTTTTTGCGCACAGGCACTAGCCATTTGATGAGTATCAATTATCTATTAAAACATTAATTTTTTACGTTTTGGCTACAGTTTTTAATTCCGCAATAAGTTGCAGTTGTTCAAGATATTCTGGGTTTGATTTAAGTAACCATTTTACAATACGTGCATTATCGAGGATGCTAACAATATGGGTTTTAATGATAGAGAGCTGAAGATTTGCAGGGCCATAACTTTCTTCAAGTAATTTTGTATCTTGTTGCACAATTGCAAGTTCCCTTTCAAGTCGCTGCAAGCTTTCAAGCATGTTTCCGTTCTTAACTTTGATTTTTTTGCTTTCCAAAAGCTGGTCAGCATTTGTTGCATGCAGCATAGCCTGTGCAAATTTTAATGAGTAATTATTTAGATTAATCATAATGTTGGCTACGTCAATTTGACGAAAAGGTTTCATCGCTTTCAGGACGGGAAAAACAGCTCTTGGAATGGGTTTGTCTGCTAATAAGTTAATTACCTCATCGCATATACCGTTTAGCAGTCTAAAACGCTGACGAATTGAGTCTGCAGATAGTCCAAGCGCCTTTCCTAGAGTTTCAGCTGCGACTCCGCTCTCATGGGCTTTTACAATCATGTGATGCTCTTGAACAGCAGATAACCTGTTTACATTTTTGTTATAGGTATATCCTTCATCATCTTTGGAAATCAAACAAAGAACATTATCAATTTTCAGTTCGATAAGAGCTTCTAGTCTCAAATGCCCATCTAACACTAAGAAGTCATTTTTATATTCGGGGTGCGACACAACAGCAAGTGGTTCAACTAGGCCAATAGCTTCAATAGATAATTTTATTTGCTGATATTTTTTACTTTTTTTAATTGTTTGTGATAGCTGTTTGGATAAACGTAACTTTGAAATGGGGATTTCAATACAATGATCATGAAATCCTAGTCGAATAGGTTCACCACGTATTTGCATTATAAAGCCCCTCCATCAAGCACAAAGTTTGCAAGTGGTTTGGGTATGGTGTCTAATTTTTCAGTTTTTAAGAGATCAACAAATTCATGATTTAAGTATAGATAGGTCTTTAAAAATTTGTTGTGCCAACAAAATTGTATGCTGCGCACGCTCAGCTTTTTTCTGAATATTACGATGTTTTTCAGTATGCTCTTGATACATCTTTGCAAGTTCATCAGCATTTAACTTTTTTGATGGATTCGATGCACCAAACACGTATTGACTATAACTTTTTCCACTATGCCCACGCTGCTCCAATATCTTACGAACAACGCTGATTTTTTTGCCGTTAAGCTCACCGTTTTCATAAGCAGCATATATTAGTAACTGAGCTTCTGCATCGTCAACACGAGATATTTCGTATGCTAAATGTAACGATATATAACCTGCTTCTGCAGCAGCTAAGAGCTTTCGTTCACCTTTTTCAAGTAAGTGCACAACGTTTTTTACCCAACTTGTCGAGTAACCAACTTTAAAACCTATTTCAGCATAGCTATAACCTCTTTGGTGAAGTATGCTTACCTGCTCTAGCGTCTCGCTTGCTCGTGGCAATCGTCGGGCAATATTTTCTACTAAGCTCATTACATGACCTGTCTCTTGATCGACATCAGCAATTATTGCTGGAACAGTTGATTGCCCTAGCGTCATTAAAGATTCAAGTCGACCTTGGCCGCAAACTAATGCGTATTTACCATCTTCTTCTAGACGCCGAATGGTAATAGGTCGCTTTAATCCCACGGCATCGATATTTTCTGTAATCGCTTGATGGATTCTTAAATTGCGTTCTCTAGGATTCACCACTGTAATGGAGTCAATCGGAATCATTTCAACTTTAACTGAATCGCTCATCAGGCAACCTTTCTCAAGAGTTCACGTCCGGCGAACATATAGAATATTTCAAGATCTCTTACTCTATAGGCATCTAACATAAAAGAGTTGTATTCCTTAAAAGGTAATAATGATGGTGAAAAGTCTATTGATGGAAAAATGTAATAATCAAAAGGCTTCTGATTCGCTTGATCCATACGCACTACAATTGTGATGTCCGGTTTAAGACTAGCATCCAATCGAATGCGCCATCGTTTCGATCCTGCTGGGGTTAGCTTACATTTTGCTATAACTACAGATAACGTAAACTCATTATTAACAGTGAGAAGATTGTTGTCTTGATTCCCCGTAGCCCATCCACCAAATCTCTCAATATTTGAAGAGATCTCTGTAATAATATCGGGGTATATTGTGCGAAGAGTACGATTTATATCAATGTAGGCGTAATCTCGCTTAGGGTTAAATCCAATTAGTTGATATGCGCGTAGTAGGCTTCCAAATCGACTGCGATATGCTGAGCTTGACGGTGCACCGTCATCTTCGTCAATAATGATGCCAGACAGACCACCATGTCGCTTTAATATCCCCTTAAGCAATTCAAGCATCTGAGTATCGTCCATATGCTTGGAACGACCATCGATTATGGCTCGGGCCTGAAAAAATCTTTCTAAAGAAACTATTGCCTCGAAAGCACCATCTTTGCGGATCCAATCTGCTGGGTCGTTATTTTCATGCTTAATTTTTAGTTTGAATGATGTTCGGTTGAAAACGTTATTGCCGATATACTTCTCGTTAGTAAGTATTTGATGGACTACGCCACGAGTCCATGGTCGACCAGTCTCTGAATTTATTTGCTTGTCATTCAGAATCATGGCGATAGTTCTTTCTGGAACGCCATCATTTAAGAATAGGTCGTAGATGAAATTGACAGTATCAATCTCATCTCTTGGACCTGGAATTAACAGTACACGATCTGTTTGTATACTTTTATGTTCACCGCGTTTAAGAATAGCTTTTGGATTATGATTTTCGTCAATTAGTTGACGCCTTAAACCGTAGCCCGGTGTTCCTCCTTGGCGATAACCTTTTTTAATGAGAGTTCTTTGACCAGCAAATACCTTAACTGATAGTTCTCGCGCGTATTCAGCGGCCATACTGCGTTTTATATTTTTTATAACTGTAGATTGCAGAGAGCCATCATTTTTGAATTGTTCAGCACAATAAATTATCTGAACACCTTGTCGCTTACAGGTTTGTTCATACATAGCTGCTTCATCTGGGTCGGGAAATCGACCCCAACGACTTACGTCATATACAAGTACTGCCTTGAATTCAACATCTGGTTTTTGTACGTCTGCTAGAAGTTGCTGAAGTTCTAGTCGTCCCCCGATGTTTAGACCACTTTTGCCTGCGTCTGCATAGGTTTTAACGATTCGCATGCCATGCAATGCTGCATAATCAGCAATTGCTAATTGTTGATTTTCTGTTGAGTAGCGCTGATGCTCAGTAGACATGCGTACATACTGTGCAACTGGAATCTGAATTTCAGATATATTTTCAACACCTGGTTTGTCATTTTTGGAAGTCACCATTACTCCAATAAGCAAACAAAATTTCTATTCATATTTTCATATACTTATGAAGATTTGATGACGCTTTGAGTAATAGCTTAATTAACCAAAGGTTTTGCTGCTCACACGTATAATAATTTGAGGTAAATTTTAAATCGGTGTGACTTAGGGAAAAAGTAGGACTTTGTTCACAAACTACATGGAATAACATGAGTATGTACGTGTAAGTAGGAAGTGGGTGGTATAAAAATAATGTTAACTAATTGATTTTTAAATTTATTAGAGGAATGAGCATAGTTGTATTTTTTGTTAGTAATCTCTGGATTTGTTAATTGAATGAATTCAGGCGGTATGCTGCGTATGGCGGTGTTTATATCTTTGCAGCTATTTTATGGTTATGGGTTATTGGTAGAATTAGACTTACTCCATGGGGCATGTCGGGGGCTTCCGCAGCCATAACAGGTATGGCAATTATTATGTTTGTACCTCAAAGCCACTGGATAATTTAGCTAATACCAGCTTTGGTATGACTATTTTTGACGGATGTCAGATATCCAAAACCGTTAAATAGTATGTAGCCCACACATTAAAATCAGACAGTATTTAATGAGTATTTCCGGCCTGCATATCACGATGCTGTCAGGGCTGATATTTTCCCTCGTCAGTTATGTGTGGCGACGTGTTCCGGCATTAGCGATGCGTTTGCCCGCACGAAAAGCTGCGGTAGTTGCCGGCATGCTGGCAGCGCTGGTTTATTCGTTGGTTGCCGGTTTTTCTGTGCCTACGCAACGCACTTTGTATATGTTAATCATACTAGGTCTTGCGTTGTGGTCGGGTCGGCAGCTGGTGATTGCCAAGGTACTTGCTTTAGCGCTGCTGCTGGTTGTGCTGATAGACCCTTTTGCCGTGGTTTCCGCAGGCTTTTGGCTGTCATTCGGAGCAGTGGCAATATTAAGTTTCGCACTCGGTGCGCGCATTGGTCACCCCAACTGGCTAAAAGCCTGGCTACAGGCACAATGGGCAGTGACCATAGGTATGGTGTCCTTACTGCTGATCATGTTTAATCAGGTTTCAATTGTTTCGCCGCTGGCTAATGCGATTGCCATTCCGCTCATCAGTTTTGTTGTTACTCCACTAGCATTGCTTGGCAGTTTCTTGCCTGTAGATTCTGTATTGATACTTGCCTATCATGTGCTCAATATCTGCATGCTGCTGCTTGACTGGTTTAACCGGCTGCCGGCGGCTGTATGGCAGCAGCATGCCCCGCCGCAATGGACATTGCTGCCTGCGATCGTTGGTGTATTGTGCCTGTTGCTGCCACGTGGCGTGCCTTTACGCTGGCTTGGGTATTTTGGTTTTTTGCCCATGCTATTGATTGTACCGCAGCGGCCAGATGCCGGAGATATGAAAGTGACTGTGCTGGATGTGGGGCAGGGCTTGAGTGTGGTCGTGCAGACGGCAGCACATACATTGCTGTATGACGCAGGCAGTAAATTCAGTGAGCAAGCCGATGCGGGCGGACGTATCGTATTGCCTTATTTGCGAGCTGAGGGTGTCAGAAAGCTGGATGGATTCATTGTGAGCCATAATGATACTGACCATAGCGGCGGTATGCCGACAATATTGGCACAAATGCCGGTGTCTTGGCTGCTCAGCTCCCTGCCTGATTCCACAGCGCTGGATGGCGAGGTTAACCATGTGAAATGTTTTGCGGGTCAGCGATGGATTTGGGATAAAGTTAATTTTCAGGTGGTACATCCGCAGTCAGATAGCGATGCAGATACATCATTAACGGACAATAACCGTAGTTGTGTGGTTAAAATCACCAGTGCGTCAGGCAGCGTGCTGCTTGCAGGGGATATAGAGAAGCCGGTTGAGTTGGCCTTGGTCGGGCAGCGGGAGTCTGCTCCGGTGACCGTATCTTTGAAAAGTGATGTTTTGATTGCACCGCATCACGGGAGTAAAACTTCGTCCAGCGTTGAATTTATCGAGGCTGTGCAGCCTGGCTTGACTATATTCACTGCTGGCTATTTAAATCGGTTTCGGCATCCAAGGCCGGAGATTGTAAAACGTTACGTGGATGCGCAAAGCCGTATACTGCGCTCGGACTATGATGGTGCAGTTACCCTGGATTTTATCGCACGCAATTCTGAAGGCACATCGAAAACAATTGGCTGGCGTAAACAGAACAGACGATACTGGCATGATGTCTATTAGGGTAGACCGGACGTTGTAACTGAAGTTGAATGCAAAAGGATTGCAGTAGGCGCTTGCCCAAAAGCGGACTACAGGCTAAAGTATCGCACGGATTTAATTTAAGAAATACAGAAGCAAGAGCCTGTGCGAGCGAATTGTTACGTTGTGTGTTGATCGCAATGTTGCTGTATGCCGTAATTCTTTGGATTCTGCGTCCCGTGCGCGTTTGTTTTTATCTCGCCTGGTGACTTGATTCTGCATTTTTTTATTGAGCGTTTTTATTGGGTTATTGAATTTAGGGAGTTCCACTGTGTGGCAAATTATTTTAGCAGCCGGTTGGCCTATCTGGCCGCTTATCATCGCATCAGTTGTTGCCGTGGCAATTATAGGCGAACGTCTTTTTGCGTTGCGTGAAGGCATTATTGCTCCAAAAAACCTATTGCCAGAAGTCCAGAAATGGCTTGCTGCGGGCGGTATTAATAAAGATATGATTGAGCGTTTGGAACAGAACTCTCAATTGGGCCGTGTTTTTGCAACGGCGCTGGCAACGGCGAAGCAGTCGCGCGATATCACTAAAGAATCTATCGAAGAAACTGCGCGTGCGGTAGCGCACGAGCTGGAAAAATATCTGGCAACATTAGGTACGATTGCTACAGTAGCGCCTTTGCTTGGGTTGTTGGGTACCGTGATTGGTATGGTGGAACTGTTCGGTGCCTTTACAACAACCGGACACGATGTAGCGCAATTTGCCCGCGGCATTTCAGTTGCACTTTATAATACAGCCGCAGGGATCGTGGTTGCGGTGCCGGCAATGATTGCTTATCGTTATTTCCGTACAAAAGTAGATGCAATCTTGATTGATATGGAACAACAGGCAATCAAGCTGGTTGAAATTCTTCATGGTGAACGCTAATCCTGACGTTAAATTTATTAACGCTGGTTTGTAGAATACTTGAATTTGCAGATTGCAAGGGTCAATCAGTTTGACCCTTGTTAACAAGGAATAACAAATGAATTTTCAACGTGGAAAAAAACACGAAGAACTTGAAATCAACTTCATTCCGTTGATTGATGTGCTGCTGGTGATTATTATCTTTTTGATTATCAGTGCAACATTTTCACGTACGAATGAGTTGCAGATCAATTTACCGACTGCCGAAGCAAATGCGCCCCAGGATAAGCCATTAATGATCGAAGTGGCCGTCGATGCTACCGGCAAATATCTGATCAATGGCAAGTCGCTGCCTGATAATTCAGTAACAGGCATCAGTGCTGCATTGCAGGCAGCTGCCAATGGCGGCGGCAAAGAGCCTACGATCGTGATTAATGCAGATGCCAACAGCACGCATCAGTCCGTGGTTAACGTGATGGAAGCATCACGCGTTGCAGGCTATACGCATATTACATTCGCTACACAAGTGCAGTCAGGGTCCTGAGTTTAAGGTCATACCACTTGCCTTTCAATCGCTAGTCTTTTAAAGTCAATCGACGTAACACATGTCGTCTAAAACCAAAAAATCTAAAACTAACCTGCATGATGCAGTGCATGTTCAAAACGCAAAAGCCGTGTATTTGCGTTTGTTCCGTTATGCATGGCATTATAAATATGTCTTTAGTGTGAGTATTCTTGCGCTCGTTATCCTATCGGCCAGTAATACGGCTTTTCTTGCGCTGATCAAACAAGTCACCGATGAAGGTTTTGTAAAGAAGGCGCAAGGCCAGGCAATTATTTTGCCGCTGATGCTGATCGCCCTGATGGTTGCACGGGGCTTGGCCGGGTTTATATCCTCTTATTGTATGCGTGTCGTCGCGCGTAAAGTCGTAGAAGATTTTCGTAAGGAAATGTTTGCCAGGCTGATGCTGTTGCCTGTGCATTATTTTGATGCAAGATCAGCCGGCTCAGTAGTGTCTAAATTTACCTATGATGTTGAACGTCTTTCCATTGCGACTACACGTTCCTGGATGAATGTGCTGCGCGATGCGTTGACGGTAATAGGTTTGATTGGTTATATGCTTTATCTTGACTGGCAATTGACGCTGGTTTTTGCAGTGGTGCTGCCTTTCATCGGGCTTTATCTCAAGAAAATGACCCCTAAGTTAAAAGCCAATGCTAAAGAAGTGCAGCATAGTGTTGGTGAAATGACTAAATCTGCAGAAGAGGCAATTGCAGGACAGCGCATTGTCAAGATTTTTGGCGCGCAGCAATTTGAATATAATCGTTTTGCGCAAATCGCCAGTAACAATCGCCGCATAGAGCTGCGCGTAGCGCGTATTTCAGGCTTGAGCAGTTTTGTGGTTGAGTTGTTTGCTGCGCTGGCCTTGGGCTTGGTCATTCATTATGCTATTGGTAATTTTACAGTAGGTGAGTTTGCTGCTTTTGTAGGCGCATTATTGATGCTGATTTCTCCGATTAAGCATATTGCAGCTGCTAATGAAGATTTACAGGTAGGTTTAACTGCAGCGCAAAGTATATTTGAGGTAATCGACTCTCATGAAGAAGTTGATCATGGTATTGCGACAATTGCTCGCGCTAAAGGTGAGATTGAATTCAGAAATGTAACCTTACGTTATGAAAATACACCAGCTCCAGCGCTCAATAATTTGAGTTTCAAAATTAAGGCGGGTGAAAAAGTCGCATTGGTGGGGCGTTCGGGTGGTGGAAAAACAACGCTGGTAAATTTGATACCAAGATTTTATGAGTTGCAGCAAGGTGCAGTGCTGTTGGATGGTATAGATGTCCGTGAATTAAAGCTCAATAACTTGCGTGAGCAATTTGCTTTGGTCAGCCAGGACATCATCTTGTTTAATGACACGATTTTCAATAATATCGCCTATGGCGTATTGCGTAATGCAACAGAAGAAGAAGTTATAGCCGCTGCAAGGGCTGCACATGCCTGGGACTTTATTCAGCATTTGCCTGATGGCTTGCAAAATGTAATTGGTGATCGCGGTGTCAAGTTGTCCGGTGGTCAGCGTCAGCGTATTGCGATTGCACGGGCAATTCTAAAGAATGCACCGATTTTATTATTGGATGAAGCAACATCTGCACTTGATACCGAATCTGAACAGCATGTGCAGGCAGCGATGGATGCGCTGATGCAGAATCGTACCAGCATTGTGATTGCGCATCGATTGAGTACTATTGAAAATGCAGACCGCATCATGGTGATGGAGCGCGGTCAGATCGTTGAAAGCGGTACACATGCTGAACTGATGAATCTGGCAGGTCATTATGCCAAGTTATATCAAAAGCAATTTAGCTAACCTTAGTTTCGGGTTAATGATGACTAATTGGTTCCAAAAGCAATGGGCTGGTTTTACATTCTGGCACATCGTGTTGATCCCATTGTCCTGGCTTTTCGGCATCATTGTCTGTTTACGTCGGCATCTCTACAGAAATGGCTGGCTTAAAAGCATTCGGCTACATGTTCCAGTCGTTGTCGTTGGCAATATCAATATTGGCGGCACCGGTAAAACTCCCCTTGTTATCTGGCTTGCGGAGCGGATGAGGCTGGCAGGCTATCAGCCGGGAATTGTCAGCAGAGGGTATGGCGGCAATGCTCTGCAAGTGGCCGAGGTATTTCCTGACAGTAATCCATTGACGGTCGGAGATGAAGCGGTTTTGATTGCTGCGCGTACCAATTGCCCGGTATTCGTCAGTGCAGATCGCGTATCTGCGGGGCAGCATCTGTTAAAAGCCTATCCGCAATGCAACCTCATTATCAGTGACGATGGTTTGCAGCATTACCGCATGCAGCGTGATGTTGAAATCGTGGTGTATGACAGTGTGAAAGGTTTTGGCAATGGTACTTTGCTGCCTGCGGGGCCATTGCGGGAATCGAAAACCCGATTGAAAACTGTAGATGCTATTGTGAGTAATGGTACGGATAGCAGAAAAAACTTACCCGGTATCAGGGCTAATGGAATGCAGCTGATCGCGGCAGACTTTTACAATCTGGCTGATAATCAAATAAAATCTGATGCACAGGCATTTTCCAGGCAGAAAATAATAGCCGTTGCCGGTATTGGCAACCCTCAGCGCTTTTTTGATCAGTTGAATGGTCTTGGGCTGCAATTCGAATGCCGTGCGTATGCCGATCATTATATATTTCAGGCCGAAGACTTCGAAGGTGTGAATGCCGATGTTATCCTGATGACAGAAAAAGATGCGGTTAAATGCAGAGCATTTGCCAAACCCAATTTCTGGGTACTGCCGGTGAGCGCTGAAGTAAGTGATGGCCTGATGCCAATTGTATTGAATAAATTAAATCGTAATTAAATCGAGGCGTATATGGATGCAAAACTCCTGCAAATTCTGGTTTGCCCTGTGACTAAAGGCCCGTTAATCTATAACAAGGCTACAAACGAGCTGATTTCTAAATCCGCACGTTTGGCGTATCCGATAAAAGACGGCATTCCTGTCTTGCTGGAAGATGAAGCGCGCAAGTTAAGGGATGATGAAGAAATTGCTTAATATTCAAAGAGCGGTTCCTGAATTCTATGTGGTGATTCCGGCGCGCTATGCCAGCACCAGATTACCGGGAAAGCCCATGCTGGATATTGCCGGGAAGCCTATGGTGATTCATGTGGCAGATCGTGCCAGATTGAGCGGCGCAGTTCACGTGGTAATTGCAACGGATGATTCGCGTATTGCTGAAGTTGCCAAGCAGTATGGGTATGATGCAATGCTCACACGCGCAGACCATATCAGCGGAACCGATCGCATCGCTGAAGTCGCTTTGCGCAAAGGCTGGCAGGAAGACGCGATTATCGTAAACGTTCAGGGCGACGAGCCTTTGATCGACCCAGCACTTATTTCTGAAGTTGCAATAACCCTGGCTGATAATAAAGAAGCTGTTATGGCGACTGCATGTCACGGTATACATAGTAAAGCGGATTTCGTGAATCCCAATATTGTCAAAGTAGTATTGGATAGGCAGGGTCACGCACTTTATTTCAGTCGCGCACCGATTCCATATCCTAGAGACACTTTTGCAGGTGATTCTGAATTGCCACGTGACATGCCGATATACAGACATATAGGTATATATGCTTATCGGACAAAGTTTTTGAATCAATATACACATATTCCACCAGCTGTGATTGAGCAGTATGAAAGTCTTGAGCAGCTGCGAGTGTTGTATCAAGGCTATAAAATAGCTGTTGCCATTACTGGCAATGCCCCGGCAACCGGGGTTGATACCGAGGCTGACCTGGCTTACGTGCGTAGTGTCATGAGCTAGACTATATCTATTTGAGAGTGAACCGCCAGAATTATTGTAGAAATTCACAATAGTGCTTGCGGTAAGTGACATGGTTTGCTATAGTCTCACCTCTCGACAGCAACAAGTCGAGCCGGACGCGGGATGGAGCAGTCTGGCAGCTCGTCGGGCTCATAACCCGAAGGTCACAGGTTCAAATCCTGTTCCCGCAACCAATAAATTTTAAGTGCCTTGTGCGAAGAATTTTGTAGTAAAAAGCAGTAAAAGACAGGTTCAATAATAATTAAGAAAACTTTCGAAATTAGTATTGACGGCCTTCAAAAGCTCTGTATAATGCGCACCTCGTTAACGCAAAGCGTAACGCGGTTTGAAGTAAAAAGCTCTTTAACAATATAACAACTG